>Ga0209700_103433_pt1 | contig 30359 bp, 8 predicted proteins | sample SiratroredBW_FD_187528 | JGI IMG/M metagenome (GOLD analysis project Ga0209700, IMG submission 187528) | Root nodule microbial communities of legume samples collected from California, USA - Siratro red BW (SPAdes) (version 2) | ecosystem: Host-associated > Plants > Roots > Nodule | place: USA...
ACTGTGCCTCTCAAAGTCCCACATCGGTGGGTAGAGAAAGGGCACCGCCCTTTGTTTCATATAAATAAAGGCCTTGGGCCTTGGTAAAATTGCATCCATGGTTAGTAAACAATTAACCATTTAGTGAGAGAAAAATATATAAAGTGAGAGAGAAAATTTCAGAGAGTGTTTTGGTTATACACTGAAAATTTTTGGGGGTCATTTCTATAGTGCTCTGTAATACTACAATTGTAGTAGGAGAGTGTCTCACTAGGAGATATATTATTGTAATTCTTTTTACAATAGTGGATATTTCTCGGAGTTCGGCCCGTGATTTTTCCCTCAACACCAAAGGAGGTTTTCTACGTTAAATTCGGTGTGCATTTTTCTTCGTTTTATTTAGTTGCTTTATTTTTTCTCCACTTAAATATTAGGCGTGCTTCTGCTGTCATCCGTAAAAATATTTAAATACACTTGGGATGCACTCAACTCGGAGACATCACTCCTAACATAATAAGTGGTATACCATGATAATAAAATGATAAACGAAGAGAAATTATGAATGTTAGAGACTGATTGCTTTGTCATTACTCTCTGATAAATGACATGTTCGACAAATGAAAGTAGCTTCGTAGGTAGGCGATGAAACGAAGGACAAAAGTTTTAAGTACTAACACTATTTCAAAAGTATTTTGTCACTATTTTTCAATCAAAATACAACAAGTGTAACTTATCATGAGTGTTCATTTGAATTGAGAAACTCTTGTTTGAATGCATAATAGATCAGAACCAATGTCTTGTCTATAGCCAACACCCATCTAGTTAACTAGCTAGCTGTGTATGAAACTCACACCAATTACGAAACTAATGATATTCAAGTCAAAAGACTCAACATGCCACTCATCAATGCTTTGGTTCGTACGTAGCAAATACACTGCTTCATTTAGCTGGCAAGCATGCCTAACCAATCTCATTCTGTGAAAGATAGAAAAGGAAATATATTCAAGTTTTCATCACGTTAAAAATACTTTTGAACATTAACAGGTACACGCATGTAGTGTTGCAACAACGTGAGTGTGTGAAAGAAAGAATGGTTGAATGGGGACAAAGGAGGAAAACAGCCAAAAAGGTAGAGAAGGGACGTGACATGCATGATGCATGAATCCAACCTTGCCACGAGGGAATATAGAATCCCAAAGAGCAAAATGTTACCTCATTCAAAAGTTTTACATATGTGTGTGTTTTGTAGAGAAATACATATGAAATTAAATGAGTAGCATGTACGATATGAAGTTTATATGAGTGAGGTATATAGAAGCTATGTACTACATGTAGTATAGGGTAATGAGAATTAAATATAAGTGAACAAAGTCGTTGCTGAGTGTGATCACGCGTGGTCGTTTGGTCCATTTCACAACATATAAATCAGTATAAATCTGCATATGCACATTGCACTACTTTCTATTATACATATACGGTTTTTCGAGGATACTGAAAAGCTAGATACCAATAAATGGTGAATAAATTCATATATAAAATACTATAATATCACATTCAATACAAAAGCATCTGAATTTCTAACATATACATATTAGGTTATACCATTGTCATGCACCACTTATCATTTTTGGATGTGTGTTACTCCATTATATAGTCAAACTATTGGGAGAATATGAAAGATTTTGTGTAGAATTCCAAGTTCAAATCTATAAATCAGTATATACATGTTATTATATACTATGTTATTGTCATTTGAATTATGGAAAGTACGTGTATAAGATAATGATGAAAAGAATATGCAGTGAAACTCTGTTAAGTTTCAACAAATGTCACTGTGATTTATCTTAGTTGAAATAATTAATTTGTTTTTAAATCGTTTTCTTACATTTACGTGGGTCTCAAATAGACTTAGTTATACTATTTGAAGGGCTCCATAGTCGCAATTGGACGTATACAAAGACGTTTTCTGGTTATAATTTACGTATAAATAAGAACATGAAAATACTACTTTAACATCATAACTTTTATTTTCAAAAATGATTTACAGACAAACTTTGCTACATTAAAATATAATATATATGTGTGTGTTTATTAATATGTAGCGGTATTGGAATGATGTGAGTTTATCTCTTGATTTTTAGTTGATTTGTCAAGGAGCTATAACAATTTGGGTTGACTATAGGTTAAGTAGTATTCTGTTCATGTCTATTGGTACGACATTAACTTGATAGAATGCTAATATTTTAATTTATAGAACTTTTGAATTTAAATATATTAAACTAAACTATGATATATAAAATTATATCTGTCGAAATGATTTTTATATTTATTTTTTAAAAAATGTGTTGGATCATTTAGATGTAAAGTTTCATTCGTGATTTTTAATAAATAAATATGTTTTAACTAAATATTTTTTATAAACTAATAAACTTTAAGTATTTTTAAAATTTAAAACAAGTACAAATTTTATTGAGAACTAAATTTTATTGAAAAATAAATTGATGAGAAATGAAAGAAACAAATAAGTTAAACAATGAACAACAGACATTCTATTCAACGTGAAGTTTAACAATTAAAGATAGTTTCCAAATTATACTTAATGACAAATTAACAAAGGACAAGGAAACGGAAATCAAGGACAAAGCATAATTTTTAATATAAATTCAAAGAAATTGGTGAACAAATTCATTAATTAATATTGTTCCTCATTTTGTCATTTTCAATTGGAGGTTACAAGTTCTCAATACAATATTTTCTTTTTTACCTCTAATTACATAAGAAAACTTATATATTCTCAAACCTTCAAGTACTTTGTGAGGAAAACTTACATTATTCTTCTTTGAAGGTCCATATGCTATCTTTTATGCAACTATATGTCCACTATAAAATTTCCATTGTTATTCCACCTTCTCAAGTAATGTCCTTATCAAATTATATTGAAATAAGTAACATTTTCTTTGATTTATTTTGATTACTAACTTTCTTCTCCACATATATATTTTCACATTATCATATCATTTATCTTAATAAAAAGATCTCTTTAATAGACTAAAAAAATGATCACTAATACTTTATTTAGTCGCATAACACAATTAACTTAAATTTCTCTTATAAGAAAAAAACTGTGTATAACATCAGTATAAGATTAGTTAGGAAATAATTTGTTATGTATTGTTAATATCATATTAGTTGTATATCAACAATTATATATACTACTATATATATTATATTTTCACAGAAATAATTTTAACACTTTTTTTTTCTATTAAATATAATAAATTATATTAATTAAGAGTAGTTGTATTTCAAACAATATCACTTAATTTTGATCATGAGTGACATTTCAAATATTATTTATTTTTAAATACGAGTACATGCATTCAATATAATATTTGTTTTTAGTCAGGATTGACAACATTTTAAATAATAGTATATATTTAGCTAGAAGTAGTTGTGCTTCAAATAATATATTGTATTTAACAAGAGTGATTATGATCCAAATAATATTTAATTTTAATCAGAAATATTTGAGATCTAAATAATACTCATTTGTATTTTGCAGTAATAATCTCTCTAATGAAAATCAGTTGGTGAGAATTGAATGTAATATAATCTTTTTGTTAAGAGACAAACCATTATAAAAACACAATGTAAATATTTTTTGTTTCTTATCTCTTTGGATTGTATGTCATTTAATAAAGGAGAAAATTTATAAAAATAAGTTTTGAAAAATGTTTTTAAACAATATTTTGTCTATCAAATTTTAAGTTGCATCTAACGTTTCACATAAAATATAGCTTTATAAGAAAAAAAATTATCAATTCATCTTTCAAACATTCACTCCATCTATTAACTTTTATTAAACAATTTTTTTTAAAATTTAATGTAGAATTCAATCTTTTGATGTATTTTAAACTTATTGAATGAATATTGTCTTAATATATTTGATCTCTTAAAAATTTTCTCTTCAGTTATTTGATTGATTTTCGATTTTTTTTATCGATTGGGTTATGTAAGGGTTGTATAATTTTACTGTTGTTGTTTTTACAAACTGTGTTTACATCATGACGTTAGTTTCTTTTAAAGTTATTTAAAAATAATAATATCAAGAAACAGTGTAACATATATATTGTTATATAATTGTCGAAGATCAAAAAGATGATTTATTCAATTTCTTTACTAAGGCCAATAGCTTAAAATATTTTTAAACAATAATATTACTCGTACTTTTTAGTTAGCATTTTAAAGTTGGTTCCTTAAATAATTTTTTTTACCATGACGAAATAAAATATTTTTCGAATAATATAAACTAAAATACACCTTAACTTTTGACTAAAGTTAAGCCTTAGCAAATATATTATATTAAATTTATTTAAAACGAATTAAAGTATAAATATATTTTATATTATCTTCTAATTGTTAATTACTATACAACTAAAAATTATTATTCGATGCTAAATTAAAAAATTATATTTTTAATTAAATAATCATTAATTAGTTAACAATATAAAAACAATTTTAAATAATTTTCAAATTCCTTTTATCCATCTGTCAGGTTTATCGCCTTTACTTCACGCGGACGAAGCTTGTGTGGCCCTTTTAAGACCTTAGGTATCTTTCATTCACTTATTATAAAAATAAAAAAAATTGTGTAACAGTCAATTGAAAAAAACTTCAAATATAACTTTAAATGTATCATTACAGAATATATCAAAATTAAACAAAAACCTTTCTATTAGAAATATGTTAAAATTAAACTTTTATTATATCATAAATCAAAGGAATGTATGTTATATATTTTTTCATATAATTAATGTTATGTTTCCAAGCTAGGTATACAAAAATAAATATTCCACTTGTTACATTATTTTTTTTTTCGTTTATGTTCAATTTATCTAATTAAATAAGTCCAAAGATATGTTTTCACAAGTTTCTCCCCAGGTTCTATTTTTATATAAAAAAAGTTTGAAATAACTTACAGACTAGTATTAAGTCAACAATGAATAATACTGGTGTCTATGAAAAAGATATGGGCATTTCAATCACTTTCTCTTTTTTATTTCTTAAAGAAATTCATTTGTTAACTTTCAGTATTTTTTTTTTTATTAATTTCTTCCATGAATCGGTTTTAATTACGGCCCCACACATTCCTGTTTGTTTACACGAGTTTTTTCGATAACAATCCAAACACATCTCAACCATACATACCTCATTAGAAAGTCTAAAATTTTGGTTCCTTTCTCAAACACTTTAATGTGATTCTATAATTAACAGTCTCAGCTCAAATGCATAATTAATCGTTACCTTTTAAGTGTATTAATTATAATTAATTTCTACTTATGATTATGTTTAGAAAATTAATATTTAATTGTTAGTTTATATATCCAGTTTAGAAAAAAAAATAATTGCTTAGAAAACACATTTAAGGTGAAACTTGTTAATTTACTGCTTTTCAAAAAATAAATTTGCGTAAATTAGCAACTTGTGGATTTTTTTCTTCAATCCTTATCCTCTCTTACATAGATTGAAGACTATGACTATTACAAGTTAACTAACCAGTAGGAAGATAATTGAGAAAAAAAAAGTGAGATGATAAGTTCCAATAATTTTGAGGATAGTTTTGAAAAAAAAAAAATGTTAATAAAATTAACTTTAATAGCCAAATTAACTAATATACTTACCATGTGAATTAATTAAGAGTAAAAAATTAATAAAAACTCAATTATGCATCCTTTATATTAGTTTTTTTTACAAGATATCTGTTATTAAACTCAATGAGAAGTGACAGGCATCTAGAGAAAAGAAAGAAATATTAATGATGAGAATAATTTAAGACAAATTTATTGTGATAAATTAAATTAAGCAATTACATTATATATATGAAAGGTTGTTTCTTAATTAATTATATGAGAGTTAGCTGACAAATTTAACTTTTGTAATCTGATGAGAGTCTATATATAAAAGATCCAAAGCTAAGCAAACATCTGAAAAGTACCTCATTAGCTAGGTACTCCTTTATTTCGTAGTACTGTTCTACTAGCTGAATTTTCCTGTAAATAAACCCCCTCATTTTTTGGGCAAGGACACTTCACATCTAAAAAAGTACTGCACAATCTATATATGTGTATGTGTTCAATATAATATTTTTTTTTTCTGCCCAAGAACTTTCTGTGCACTTTATTGCCAAAATTAGTGTAACTACTGTCTCTAATATGGTATTAGCAAGTCAAACAAAAGTCATACATCAACTAAATAAAAAACTATTTCATCTTTTGACAAATGTTAACAATTGACTTCATAGTAGTTAAAGAAAACGAGAGTAACAATTTCTCTTAAAAAAAGTACTCATCTTATAAAAAATATTAAAATTATTCATTATCTATTGCTAAAATAAAGATTAAATAAATTAACATTTCGTCAAAAATAAGAAAGAAATACAGGTTATCTTTTATTCATTTTGGTAATGTTAGAAAAATGAATCAAATAGTGATGACTATTGTGGTTCATTTATTGTTGACAATCACGTTAGAGAAAAAGTTAGAGTTGATGACAGTATTATAAAAAAATGAAAATAGAGTGGGTTGATAAGATTAGACCGGTCAAATGTACTGTCTCTGCATGAGAATGAGTTACTGCATAAGATTTCAGCATTTTATGTGGCAAAGATCTTTTATATATAGGCCTGCCTTCTGAGTTTTTCACAGACCAACTTTTGCTGAGTCCAAACTACTGATACACCTGCATACTGCAAACCTTTGAGTATCACCCTTGCTTTTCTTCTTCCATCACTTTCCTCACCACAATTCATCTTTCATTTTCCAACCCAACCCTCTCATCAAAATGGCAGCTTTTTCATCCCAACACTACCACCCCTTTCTAGTTCACTCCCCAACCTTCTCAAACAAACTCTCTTCTTTGGGGGAGCAACAACAACCCCTTATAAACACTACTACTACTACTTCCCTTCCTCCTTCTCATAGTCTTCTTCATCAGGAAACGTCTCTCAATAGTGTCACCAATCAAGAATCTACCTGCGCTGATCAAAGCTCCAAGGCTACCATCAGTGACACTGACCCTTCTGTCATAAAAAACCATAGTCCTCAGACATCCATGGTTGTGGACAAGCTCGAAAAAGGTGAACAGGTCACTCAAAAGGTGACCCCTATGCAGAAGAAGAGAAGAGCAAAAAGTGGACCTTCCTTGAGCAGCCCCTTGTCAATGGTAAACTTTTTTAACCATTTTTTATGTTTTCCTTTTCTTCAAACACATGTTCATTAAACACAATAATTGCTAACTGAGAAATGTCAACACCACACTCTTTCTAATTAAAGTATTTTATTAACTTTAAGTTGTTAGAAATTTCACTCCTTATTTATGCTTAATTACTTTGTAAATTATTACAGGACTCAGCACAAGAAGCAAATAAGAAAAAAAAGAAGAGCAATGGTGGGGATCAAGGAGAAAACAAGCCAAAAGAAGTGAAGAAGGATCAGAAAAAGGGTCCAGAAGATCCTCCAACTGGGTATATCCACGTTAGAGCAAGAAGGGGTCAAGCAACAGATAGCCACAGCCTTGCTGAAAGGGTACAATACATCACTCTTAACAACTATGAACGAGTGTGTGTGTGTGTATGTTTCAGTATTAGGTGACTAGTTGAATATATACCATATTTCCTTTAATGCCAAAAAAAAATCATGTTTCATTTTGCATGTTGCAAAAGTAAATAAAAAAAGGATTATTTCAGGTGAGAAGAGAGAAAATAAGTGAAAGGATGAAGACGTTGCAGCGACTTGTGCCAGGCTGTGATAAGGTGAAGCTTCACTTCTTTAATCTTACATGTTTGAATTGCATTCACATATATCTTCCCTAAGTCATTTACTTGTTCATATCAACCCTTCTTGACAGCTACATTTGATTTGCTTCATAAATATTATTAGGTAACCGGAAAGGCCCTTGTGTTGGACGAAATAATCAATTATGTTCAGTCCTTACAGAATCAAGTGGAGGTAGTGCCACCACAATTATATGATTTTTTTTTTTCCTTTTTTGAAGCCATTCTACATTGTTCATTACTGATAATGTCTAAACCAACGATTTTTTAGCTTTATAACTATATATTGTTCTGCAGTTCTTGTCAATGAAACTTGCTTCTGTGAATCCCATGTTCTTTGACTTGGCAATGGACTTAGAGACCCTCATGGTTAGACCTGATCAGGTGAGAAAAATAGAAAACATTTTTGTTTATTTTTCATGTGCTAATGATAGATTATAGTTGTTTTTGACTGAAATATGAGTGATGATGAAAGTTTGTCCCACTGAATTTCAGAAATTAAATAATGCAGCATCCCCATCACTACTACCATGTGTGGAACAATGCAGACCAAACCAGGCCATTGCTTTTGCTGACACAACCACCCTGACCACCACTACTAGCAGCTTCCCCACCGCTAATAATGATGACTATCTTTTGGATTATTCATCCTCATCTTTTCTTCAACCCCACAGGCCAAATCTCTTCTTTGAGGTATGTTAGATGAATGAATCAACTCACTTCTTTATATCGGTTTAAATGTTGGTTACGTTTTCTTTAAAGGGAATTTTTTTATTTCTTTAAAAACCTTTTTTGATTAAGAATAAAAGTAAATCTAAAATAATTTTTTTATTTATATATATTCACGTTTTTTAAAGCTATTTGTCATATAGAATTTAGTGTTATTTAATAAAATACCTAGAAGTTTTCCTGTTTCTAAAATAAATTATATTTACTATATGATTTATTATAAGAATGTAAAATCTTAAAGGAATATCCAAGATGTACACGGTGTAGCTTTATTTTCGTGGCTGCCAACATTATTACTGGGGTGGTGTAGTTTATCCATAATTTATTTTCTATTTGATCTAGTTATTCTAAATGTTAAAATTTATTTTTCTCATTCAAACAATTGTTTTGTTAGAAAACATGGCAGTATTAGATAATTACAAGATTATAAAAAATGATCAAAGAATAAATAATTAAGAGAGAGAAGGGGTTTTCTCTTTTCCTGTATTCTGACAAAAATATAGTTTTCAGTATAACGGTGGTCAGATTTGGGAAGTAGACCAACGACAAAAGTTTCTTCATCCATATGGATTCGCCGATAACACTGGCTCTTTCAATTAATATCAATGTTTCACATTTGGTAAGCTCTCAATAACTCATACAATAGATAATACATATTCTTATTAACATGATCTTCTTCTTAAGTTCTGACCCTTTTATTGTAATCATTTTTAAGGAACTATTGTTTGTAGCTATTAGGTTGGCAAATTCAAAACAAGTACCAGTATCTCAGTGAAAAATAAATATTCTTATGCAGAATCAAAGCTATGGTTGGTATCACAGTATCATCATATATACGAATATATGATCATATTTTGAAGGGAATTGGCGATTTTGTTTGCTTGGTTCCTGGCTTGTCCACCAAAGTAAAGAGACCTTTGAAAACGATGAATAAAGTGAAGCAAAATTGATGGATGAAGAACACACACTAAGGACAGAAAATGCCGACCAGATAAAACCATATCTTTTGCTAGATCTGTTGTTCTGTTCCTGTCCAACATGTATGTGATGCACAAATTCCAAGAGACTCTATGTCAATCCTGCAGACATTGAAATTTATGTCACGTAAATTAATTATATGTTAATTATTAGAAGAAAAATGATTCTTGTGGTGGCAGTTATTCTGTTGATACAGTTAATTTCACCGTTATTGAGAAATGTAAGGCTGATGCTACTCATCACCTCTTTCTTGACAAGACAATGCATGCATTTTTTGGTGTAGTTCATTTCATCTATATTTGCAGAATCTTTTGAGCGTTGGCGTTATTATGGTTTCTTTTTTCCAATTTAGTTATTTGGGCCGTTTGATTTTCCGACATTATAGACAGATCCTAGGTACCACTAACTGTGGTCTAGTCACAACCCCATATGAACTTAGAAAAAACGCACACAAAAAATGAACTAAGCAAATCTACAAATGGTAATTTATGATCACTTTAGAGTTTTCTCCCTTGGTAATACTTTGTACTCTTATCAAAGGTATGAACAAATAATACTCTCTTAAGTACTCATTAATTCACTTTGGCTAACAATAATGGAATCCAGAATTACTTTTTAGATCAAAATGATTGTTAGTGTTGTTGTAAATTATTTATCAGAATTATGTAATTGAAATAGAAGAGAAAAATAGAGAGCAAAATAATTCACTTCAGAAGTTTCTTAAATCAATGTTACTTTATCTTGGGACAGGTGAAGGCAAGTTCTTTGTAATGTCTTTATCAGGAAAGATGTCACTGTTTCTTAAGAAAGAAAAATATCGAAAGTAGTTGTGATGTCCCTGTAAGCAAACACGTTGAATTTCACTGCTCAATCAGTTGATTGCCACATATTTTGGTTTTAATGAGAAGAACCAAACCAAGTTGTGTAAATTGCTCGTGCTTTATATTTTTGAACTAGAATCTTACGTGAACAAGTTTTCTATCCAATTTCCAAATGTATAACACCTTCAATTTAATCTATAATTCTGAATCATGAGTAATCTTTATATGATAATTAATAACTTTTTATTTTACACTTATGGTAACAAGTATTAAATTTAGATAATAAGTTTTTTTACATTGTTTATATTGGGAAAAAAGTAAAATAATAATTAATTTACGTTGTTTGTTTAGAAAAGGAGGGTTATTATGGTTTTGAAATCAATTTAAAATTTGTTTGACTACGTGTTTGGTTTTACTTTTTCAAATTTTGAAATTCACGTTTTAGACGTGGAAACTAGAAACTACTATAAATAGCTTAAGTACGGGTCATAAATTCATATTTAATTTAATTCGGTATCAAACCAAACATGTACATAAAGACTTTTTCTAAAGGTTTTCAAAACATGAGTGATAATGATTTTGTAAACTTAGAAGTTGTATCATGCTGTTATAATAAATAAAATACTATAAATTTATGATTAAAAATGTATAAGCATGTACCAATAAGAATCAAGGTATTGAATATTTTTATTAAATTGTCATACAGTAAAGTGACTATGAAGGTGGGGTTGGTATAAATTCATATATGACAGTTGTCCATCGTTTAAGTACAAATAAATAAAATTACAATAACTATAATGAATTTGGATATTATAATTTTTATCAATTCAATGGTTGGATATTAATGGATATATATTTTTTAACCTGAATAATTAGATAATAAGTACTAATTACTGAGAATTTAGTATGGTGAGTGATCCAGTGAACCTATCTTCTTTCCGACAACCTTTATTTCTTTCTCTTCATACTGTTGGCTTTCCAGATGGTAAGCATGAGGGATATAAGACAACAATTGTTGCCCCTAATGGTGTCTTTTTTACAAAAGTGTTGTTTTCTGGGGAAACAACTTCTCGAACCAAAAAAACACATTCAACAAATCATGGCCAAGGCGTTTCCTCGTGTAACATACAAAGGCTAACCCTAAAAGTTGAGATTATAGGTTTTACAAGCAAAGTGAATATATGTATAAAGAGAGGGAAAGTTAAAGCATTTCATCCTTCCCCAATGAGGAATAAAAGAATTTTTTGGTTTTCACTTTTAGTTTTGGAGTCATGGATATAAACAGTCCATGTGGAATTTTCTGTCCCCTATGTTCTGTATTTCTCCACCCACATGTTCCTTTCTCCTCTCACCCACCTTTTCCACCGATAACAAATTTTTGATTAATTACAACTTTTTCATTCAATCATCATCATCAACTATGTATATATATCCATTTACAACATACTAACAAAAAAATTAATATGAAATTATTGTATATATACATGTGTTATCTATTATTTGTAACAGTGTTATAATTGAATAACGCAGTACTTTGTTTGTGGCAAGTAGAAAAGTGTGGAAGTAGCAGGTGTCTGCGTAGGGTGAACCTGTAGAAACAGAAGGAAAGGAAAGGGAAAGGGAAAGGAAGGTGCTCCAATCCAAAACCAAAAGGAATCTTTTTTTTATCAGAATGTGAATTGTGATGTGACAGAAACAAATGTAGTTTTCCTGTCAAAAACACAAGAAAATGTCACAACACAACACAGACACTTAATAAATATTGACTCGTCTATTAACTGTGTGTCTACAACCCTATCAAAACATGTCACCGTCCAAACCCTACCTCAACTTTTATGCAACTATACATAACAAGACCAATGGTTTCGCACCAAAACCATATAATATACTCTTATTTACGATTTTCTTTCCAAATAAAGGTAAATTTCATTTCATTTCATCATCATCATCACAGAGGCTTTGAATTCTGCAAGACTTGCACCATACATATGACCATGACCAACCACGTTCACATTCCTAGACTCTTCCACTTTGCAATGGTATGACACGTCAAAATCTTAAAGATGAATAGCCATTATTTATACTTTAATCATATGTACCTGCTTGTTGTTTTTAAATTGGTAGCTTCTGGCTATTTCTTTAGAGGGAAAAGGTGCAGGCTTATGTACTATAGTTCCCTGGAATTTCCAAATGGTAACGTCTCAGTGTGTGCTTTTCACTGGCAAATACAAAATCTCTATATAAGTTTTCAATTTTCAAAGGCACCAGCTTTCATAACACTAAGCTGGGGTTATATGTATATACATTGATGGGATTAGTTTATTACAAGAATAATTATGGCATTTTAATAGTTTTTTTTTAAATTTTGATCACTTTTATGAATAATTAATTTTTATTATTATATAAAACAAGGCAGATAATTAAAAATAAATTAATTTGGTATATAGGAACGTATAGGAAATAATAATTTTCATTAAAGAGAAGTATATATACATATATACATATCAATACAGTTGCGACTATTATGAATTTTACATTTTCTTGACTAAGATATGATATATTTTAACTTTGCAAAAGAGATTTTCAACACATTCTTTTAAATTTGAAATATTGAACATTTTGAATATAAGAATAAAAAAAAGTCCAACAATATAATAAATCCAACAAATTTTGTTAAATCATACAATGATAGACTTTAATACAATCCGATAAAAATTAATTGTAAATCTATAGTTCAATGTTATAAAACAAATATATATTGTATATTGTTGAAAAAAAAAAGTAAAAACTCCTCTCTCTTTTTTTTATTTACTAAGACTTTTGTCTATTTTTTATCGACAGTGCATCAGAAGAAAGTATATACAAGTCGTTGAGGTAGTTGGATTCATCCAGTACATAAGTCCTTAACACTCATGCTGTAATCAGGTCAGAAAAGAATTAGAAAAAAAAAAACAATACTTTAGTAAAAAAAAAATGGAAAAGCTTGAAAAAAATATCATTTAGAATTTATGATACCATTTGTTTTAGTTATTGGAAGAATATAAAGGAGCATAATCCAGGAGATCTCACAAGAAGAATAAATAAACAAAACATACATAGGTATTTTTTGTTATATATTGTTTAACTTTTTTATTTTTATTCAATGCGTGACTTAGACTCACATTTGGATACCCAACAAAATTAATGTAATTTTAAAATATTTATTTTATCTATCAAATAATTTGGTGTGTAAGATTTTATAAATATTAGCTAATTTGTTAATTGTTTATTTAAAAATAAATATTTATAAAAATATTTATTTTAATATGATATTGTACTATCAATTTTAATTTTACGTATTTTGTTTATAAAGAAAATCAAGATTATTTACTTCTTTAAGTATTTATTGTTAATATTTTAATTATTTGTTTATATTGTCAAGACATTGTATGTGAATATTCTTACTGGTATTTAAAGGCAGAATAATATTTTTATTAAATATCAATCACGACCTAAATATGAGATACTCAATTAAAAGTAAATTTTAGTTAACATTTTTATAATATGATAAAAAAATATTGAATATATGATATCATTATAAAAAATTCTCTATAAAATATCAAATAATAAGTCTGAAACTAATATATATATATATATATATATATATATATATATATATATATATATATATATATTAGATTTTATTTAATCATTATATTATATATTTAAAGTTATTACTATTATAGAAAAAATTCTCAAGATGATATTAAACGTGATAGACAACCCAGTATGTATTTAATGTTTATAAAAAAATGATTATCAAGTCTGAACTAATAAACAAAATACATTTTAACTATATATCTGAGAATAATATTTTCTAATAAAATAAATTTATTAAAATGGAAAATGATAAATATCATTTATAAAAACATATGCTAATATAGAACCAAGTTATCAAATTAATAAATATCATAAAAATAAGGAAAAAAAATTCTCATTTGACAAGGAACCTGTTATTTATTCCACTGTTTATCTAACATAAAATTAAGAAAAAACTAAAGAGAAAAAACGTACCTGAAAGAAAAAACTGAGATAAAAGCTTATCAATTTTCACCAAACTCTCTCAAATGCGAAAACATTCAATTTTATTATTTATTTAAATTAAGAAGGTTCTTGAGCAACCACTCAAGCCAGATCTTTTATTGTTAGTGAGAAAGAAATAATTAAGAGATCATAGGTGATTAAGCAAAAAAAATAAGGTAAAAACTATAGATAAAAGTTAGAGATAAGAATTTTGTATGAATATTCTTTTTTCTTTATTCGTAAAATAGTAATAAAAGTATTCATGGTAATTCTAAGTTTTAAGAATTTTCAATAAGCAGCAAATAACTTAGAAAATAACTTTGTTATCACTTTCTTTTGTATATGTAAATCTTAATTACAAATAAGTATAAGTTATTCTTAACTTGTATTTTAATATACTTATTTTATTCTTAATGTTTGAATTATGTGAGGATTTCATATAACATGATTTCAAAATCTAGGAAGGGATTTAAAAGTTATTCTTAAAATTATTTGTAGTTGAATGGACTCGATATAGCAAAATTCTAAAAATAAATATTAAAGTATTAATTATTTATTTGATACTTAATAAATATTCTGAGACTTTATTAAGGAATTACTATAAAGTAATATTATAAATACGGTGTAATATTATTTTATGGAAAACTTTTAACGAGCTCATGAATAATTAAAATTAAATCATTTTTAATTTTATGCGTGTATTTTATTTATTTATTTAATTTCATTTATTTTTTCCTGCTTTAGTGTTTGTAATAATTGAAAAACACATTACTTAATTAGAAATTTCATTTATAACATTTCTCTAAGATTGTAATACTTTTACTTATCGTTTTTGAAAACTATGACGAAACATTTCTATGATTGCCAAATACAAAGGCTAATTTTATCAAAATTAGTGTTACTTTAGGTTACCAAGAGAATTATAATGCCAAAAAAAAAAAATTAAGTATTCGAATTGAGCTCTAAACATTTTTTTTTAATCTCTAAACATTTTTTAATCTCTCTTGGACTCTCTGGTTTTAAATCTTCTTCATTTCCCTTTTTTATTATTTAAAAAGTTCTGTTTTGGTATTATTTTAATTTTCTCTTGTTTTTTGTAATTTTAATTAACTCTTATTTTTTTTATCTTATAGTTTTTTATATCTTTTATTGGTTATTTAAAAATTGGATATTTACAACACTAACACTAAAGGCAATTAAAGTTAAAGAGGATTGAAAAATTGATTTTTTCTTTATGTGAATATGATTCATGTTGAAAACCAAGTCAACATGTGTTCAAACTCCTCCCTCACATAGCAAAATGAAATACTTTCATCTAAAAGTGGTTAGATAAATAAAAACACTTAACCAACATGATAAGACTTGTCATATCAAGCTTAATAACTCTGTTTGTCCAGATTACTATGCCGACATATCTTTGATTTGGTTCAGTCCTCTTATATAAAACATCATCATTAAGAAGTTTCAAAATTGAATGAAGTCTAAAATGAAATCTTTTGATGGGTCCTCACAAAGCTAGATTGAGTATGATTTTGACATAATTAACGCCAATTAAGATTTAATCAAAAGTCATAATAATAGACCAATCTTATTTGATGCTCTTGCTTGCTTATTTGTAGCATCATGCATAATATGTATTAATTTGTTGTTAGTGAAATGACATAATTGGGAAAGATTGATCTAATGGTTGGGTACACTTTGCATAGTCATTTCCTCAACATGGAAAGTAGGTGCGAAAATGATGCAACAACGTTCCTCAAAAGTAGCCGTAATTAATATTACTTTGTTAAAACTTCATTTTAGGCATGTGTCTTTCAGGGTTTTTTCCTTTGACATCATTCTGTTATTTTATTGTCATCACTCAAATTTTTTTTTTTTACTTTGGTAAACAATTTTGACTGTGTAAATGCTTTTTTTTTCAAAAAAAAATTAATATAGAAGATTATATAGTTTGGGGGTTGGGGTTGGTTGTGATACATAAATAACATGTCAGAATGCTAAGAAAAAAAAAATGAAACACCGGAATGTGTCTGTTGTGTTTGAACTATTTGATAGTGTAAAAAAACATGGTGGGTTTAGTTGCAGGTTAATTCTGACAAATTTTGTGAATGTGTCTATATTTGAAGGGGAAAGAACAAATGAGTACTTGCATGTAAAAACATTTGCATTATCTTTTGCAAAGCGTTTTCTTCGATTGAAACAAACTGAATCATGAACATCCATAGTTGTTTTTCATCTTCATAAGATGAATGGTAGGAAGCATGGCCACATATGGACCCTGTTTGGCATATATTTGTCCCTTCTCTCTTCATGACCAACATTTGATACAAGTTGGTGTTGGTTTATAACACTTTAAACATGGGCTGTCCAAACACTGCACTTGCCCTACTCTTAAAATCCATCAATTCTTTTTCTCCTGTTGACTTCCCTTTTTTTATTTGTTAGACAAGTTTTAGTCTCATACAAATAAAAGAGTTGAATAATATAAAAAAAAAATTATAATTTCATTGTCTTCAACTTTTAGATTGAAAATAGTATGATAATTTATTATGTAGTTTATCTATGACTCATTAATGCTGAATTATATACAAATTATTCCACATAACTTAATATATTATATGGTATAGTGTATAACACAACCAGAAATCTCCTATTTGTCAAACATCTTTTTTTTTCTAATATTATCTTTAAATATAACTGTTATATATATACATAAAAGACACATCTCTAACTTCATGCAATTTGATTCAATTTTTATTTTTTAATATCTCTTAATTTTTTAAAAAATATTTGATCAATTGGTTACACTTGTCCCTGGAAAGGACTTTGAAAAAAAAAAAACTAGAAAAGGTTGCAAATAACAAAACAAAGGGGGTGTGAATAACAACTCCCTTTTGTTAGGGTTATTGGGCCTTTGAATGAAGTTGGGCTGTGAAAAATGGGCTCTTTCTTTCAATGTCTACTCAAAAGTGAGTGCTAACTGTGTTGTACTGTGATCGTTCCAAACACATCATATATCACCAAGCTAATCGGTCGACTATCTCACGATAAATATTAAGAAATATTAGTCAAATTGACAGAGATCTCGGCAAGCGTAAATAAATAAACATGTGGTTACTTAAAAGCTTATAAATAAGAAGATAGTTTAAAACATAAGATATTATTACTTTTAATTCAAAAATACTTTATAATACTTGAACTTTTTAACTAATTTGAGTGTTGGAATATTTATAAAAATTCTTCGTAAAATCGAGGATCGACAACTGCATTCAAATTCTAGAACTAGGCACCAATCAAAGACATATTGATAAACAAGACTAGGCGACTGCGTGTTAATTTGATTATAATCCATTACTTTCTTTTTTTAAAAATTAGCTGATCTAACTATCTTTTAATGGTTAACTTTTAAGTATTTGAATATATAACATAACAAAATTTGAAGAGTAAATGATTCAAGCCAAAAACTAATTTAAAAAAAACAAGAAAAATCTTATATTATAGAGTGCGGTCAGAAAGTTAATAAAAACAATTTAGAGTGATATATAAAATTCAGAAAATTAATCTTTAAGAAGATTGCTGATAAAAAGAAAATCTTTAGCAAGATTGAGAACTTAAAGGGGTCATCACACTTGATAAGAAAAAAACAATTGCTTGCAACTGAAACATGATAGACTTCAATTTTTTTCTTCTTTTTCTTTAATCGTAAATACAAATTAAAAATATTAAAAAGCTGAAATATACTCTCTTAACTTGAGGGGGAAGATTGGAATAATGCATAAATTGGTAATTAGGGCTATACACTTGCAATGGTACAGTTGAAAATGTATTTGTGTGACCACAATTTTGAAGTCAACTCTAGTAATTTGATTCTCTTTTTCATTTTATTTTTTTCTGAGGAGTTTAAAGAAATAAAGGGGGCGAAGTCAACTATAAAATTGACACTCTTTATGAACTCAACATCTTGTGCTTTTTTCCCAATTGTAAAGCTATAATATAACCCAAATTCTCACTTCACCGATTATTTTCAGTTTCTTTTGTAATCCTTTTGTCTTTAATTCATGGATTTTCCACAACATTGTGGTATAGTTCAAAACAGAGAATATTTATATATAGGTCGTAAACATAAAGAAGGAAAAAGAGATCAAAAGATCTCAATCACTCTTTTTTTTTTTAGATTTTACATTCTCAAAAATTATTTAAAGATATTATCATTGTTTTTGTCACAAATGTATGGTAAATGGAAAATATAGTTTAAAAAGGTACATTAAAGATGGTATTCTTTTATGAAAATTAATAATTGACCATAAATAGATATTTTATATTAATATTTTGGTTAAAAAATGACAAGGTGCAATAGAAATGAAATACTTGACACATTTAATCTTGTTTTCATAATTAAATTAGATTGTATAGTTATCTATTAAAAAAAATGGTGCAATTTGTTCTCTTCCTAGATAATTTGTGAATACCATTTAGTTATATTATACATGAAGAATTACTCTCTTCCACAAGGTAAAAAATAATAATTAAATGTATTTTTATATTCCTTTATTATAATCACATCCTTTTGTTTTTATTTGGTTTCTTTGTTTGTTTTTAATTTTCATTCCCTACATTTTAACAGCAAAATTACATTTATCAAATTCAATAGTTAATATTTTGTACGCAACATAACAGCACACAGTATAGTATGACAGAAAGAGATGGAATGTCAGAAGGAACAGATTCAATGCAAGTTGCTCAATCAACATGCAAACTGTGGTAGCACCTGCAGACCATTATCCCATTCTCATCTCTGATATGAGCAACACCAAGCACATTGATCATGGTCCCTTCTTGCTAGTTTTTGACTTTTGAACATATTCTCCTGTCTCTATCTCAGCCTTTCACCACAGTGTTGTGTGCAATGAGAAGTCATATGGATATGATACCAACTAAAAAAATAACAGATTTGAATGATAACAAGGAATAAACCATGCACAAAATATTTTCATATTTTGTGTCACATGGTGAGTAGCATTGAAGTGTAGGGTCTAGATTGAGCTATAAATAGTGGATTGGTGACTGTTTGTTGACACAAATCAGAAGAGAGATTGAGATCAGAGAAGGGGTCTTGCATGTAGACAAGAGTTATGTCTAGTAGCCAAGGATGACTTGCCTAGTTCTTCCATTCCCTGGGACTTCTGACTTCTGATTTGTCTCATATTAAGATATGGAGACCCTTGTTTGGTACATGGGCAAGTTTCCTAGGCTACTTGCTTCCCTCTTGTCTTACCTGTTAGACCTTCTTCACTCTTACTATGTCCTCCATAATTGCTCATAGCTCATCAGTGAATGTGCTGCATTTGCTTCTCATCACATAAACCCTAAATGGTATGTATCAATCTTCACTTGAAGTTCCTTCATTGGAGTTTTTCAGTAAATCATTCTTGACGTTTTGTTTTAGGATCCAGAACAAAAAAATCCACTTAATATTTTCTTTTGTATCAGTTATTGAGAATAACGAATTTAAAAAATTTAATTATTATTTAATGATTATCTTCTTATCTTGTAGTTTTTAATAAATTTTAAAGTGTTTTGACATTATATTATTAACACTAGTCGAATCAACTAACTAATTACAGAGAATCTTAAAAAGAACATTCGGTGACATTGTATATTTTAATGACTTTATGCCACGTTTGTATCTTACTTTATAATATATATATTATTTTTCTTGTATTTCAGGTTGATAACATATATGTTTATATGGATGATCGTATAATAGTGATATGATAAGTTTAATAAGAATCTCTAAAATAAAAATTTATATCATTTTAAAATTTAAATATAGAACTTAAATCAACTTCACGAAATTAGTTTGTAAAAAGAGAATGATCTCCTATTTATATACATTATTTGGGAAGTGAGATTTTATATATAAAAAAAGGGTTCAATTAACTTTTATTTTTAATATGGAAATAAAGTTGTATAAATAATTATTTTAAATTTCACAATGATGTGACGGCAACCAACTTTTGGTTAGGAAAAAGGAAAAAGATATAAGCACATTTGAGTTAGAGAAGAAAGTAAAGGAAACTTGCTTTTTACTGAATGAATCTTTAACTTTAGGGTTGAATGAATCAAGCTATTTCGGTTTCAATAATGTTCATTCAGATTAGTGAAATAAAAACATTGAGTGAACTTCTCATTTATGGCATAATTTGTTTTAAAATTTAAATATAAAAACGAAAGAGGGTTAAAAAGAGGTGAGTGCAATGGAAGATTGAGAAGGATTTGAGAATTAAAAGTAAGGTATTATGATTGAAACATCTTCTCTCACTCATCCTCATGTATTGTTCTCACAAACATCGAACTCGTGAAACTCTGGTATAATCTTACTATTTATGTGTATTTATGCATATAATTATTAGGGTTTAGGATTTATATATGGTTTCCATATTTGATATCAGTTGTTTGGTATCGTTTTTAATTTTTTTATTTGTTTCATGAAATTGAAATTGAGATGTTGTTGGAAAATATTTTTGGATTTCTAATCTAAATGAAATCACACAAAAATTGTAATTATTAGGAATAAAGGCAAAGTTCTTGCCCATTAAAAAATCTTGATCTTAAAGCAAGGATGTTAATTTGAGCATAAAGGAATATTAGGTTGAGATTCTTGGAATTCAAAGGATTAAGGAATTAAATTGGAACCAAATAAAAAATTAAGACGATTAAGAGTAGATTTGAAGAAATGAATTTGAGTTAATTTGAGATAAAAGTGTGTTGAAAGTTTTGTTTTTTGGATTAAGGAAAAAATTGTAAGATTTGAATGGAAAGTCTATACAAATTTGTGAATGATATGATGTATGTGGTTGATAAAATAATTTTTTTAGTAGATGAAATTATAATTAAAATTCATTTAAAATTAAATATAATTATTATTTTAATTAATAAAATTGTAAAATTATCAATTATTTTAAACTAAAAATTAAATTATTATTGTTAATAATAATATTATTTTATAAATTTATTATTATTTAAATAATTATTATTATTATTTAAATAATAATTATTATTATTTAAATAATAATAATTATTATTAATATGATATATTATATAATTAAATATATTTATTTTATTATAATATAAATATTAATAAATTAATTATGTATTACTATATTTCCGCTTAAATCTTCACTTCTTAGCGAAAAAATAAAACCGTTAAAATTTGTATCGATTTCTATTTTTAATAATTTTTTATTTATTAAAAAACTAACTTTCTTCTGATTTCAGCTCTCCTCATCCGTCTGCGCCTTTCCATGAGCGGAAACTAACCATGCCTAAATGATTTTAAGTGAATGGAATCATTTATATACAAGAAGAATGTTGCATAATTGTTAAATGAATGAAATTCAATCCTAACAATTATTCTCACTGTTATTTAATATTTGTGTTAGTACTTTCTATTTTAACAATATTTTCCCCTTACTGAATCACAATGAATTTCTGTATAAATGTATTTAAGTTTATTTAAAATTTTCAATTAGGATAACAAAATTATAGTGATATATTTTGTGAAATAGGACAACTTATCTTATCAGTGCTATTTCAATGACTATTGCTACTAATCTTTATGTCGATCCAAAAAAAGCTTTTGTTGACATCAACTAATATTTTTTTACAATTTGATAAAGAGAATAACTTTAACCAATATAGACTAATACTTTATTAAAATAATTTTTTTCGGTGGTTAAAATATTTTATTTAAACAATGTATTTAAAAAAGAATTCAATTTAAAATGAAAACAATTCAAAATTAAAGGATTTTAACTTCCTTAAAATTGTAAAGTTTTTGTTAAGGATTCTAAAATGACACTGTAATTCCTATTACGTGCAAGTAATACAGAATTTGTCTATTTTCTCATCAGATCATTCGAACTAGCCTTCAACTACATTTTGAATGTAAAAACTTTCAATAAACATCCTCCCAAAGACAAGTACCATAAATTTATTTTAATCAGTTCAATTCCTAGTTGTGTATAGGGAAAGACTGTTACGAGAATAAAACAAACTTCCATGATACAGGCACTATGAAAGCATTTTATCTTTACCAATACCCTTCCCCAGTATAACACAAACAAGACCTTTTGATTGTGATCATTTCTCGAGAAGAATTGTTGTAATTCTTTCCCAAAGCTTAAATACATGCAATTATGGACAATTAAATACCGTGAGGACACTGTTTCTCTGCTGAAATTTATAAAGTTCGATTGATAAAAATGTTAAAAAAAAAACAAGACATACAGAAAGTTTCCTACACACCGTATTCATAGTGGATTGACAAAGCAGAAAACATGCTGGGAACCAAAAGGGTCTACCTCTAGTCACGAAAGTCACATGTATACATGATACTTTACAGGTATCTCATTTATAGCAAGCATAAAAGTTGACTCTAGCCAAATCAGTAACTAAAAGTAAGTATGGGGTACCTTCTATTGAAAAATCACAAGTGTTCGCAAAATTCAAGCATACCATGCTTATCAAGGCATGATTTCAACTAGAGGCCAGTCATTACAAGAGGTTCAAGATGAAACCGTAGTCCATACAGATGAATGTCAGGAGGCTACTTGATAGTGATGTAGCGATTGGTTCCATGTCTGGCCCAGTACTCCTTAAGATCTAATGGTATAGATAAATCATGGCCTTCAAACACCAACCTGCTGAGAAGTCTCGTAAAAACACTTCCGCTCATCTTTCGTCCTCCAATGCGAGCATGACGCTTGTTTGGAAGCTGTGGTAAGGGATGCATAGACAATGTTGTGGTACAACAAGATGACTGCCATCCACCATTCCCCCATTTGTAGCACTGTCGTGGTACGCCAGTACATGTGCAAACTGGAACTGGCATGGTAGTTTCATCAAATGTAACCAAATTCAGGCCAACATCTTGCCTATGCCATTCAGATCGGATCTTTGTACCTTCAAAAGAAGCCTTCCTATTTAAATCCTCACCCATTTTCTTTACTTTGTAGGGTGGGTTTGATGCCTTAGAACTAATTACCTTGTTCTCCTTTCTTCTCTTTGCTTGATGAGATTTGACAACTTCAGAAGGTATAAATGTCATCGGGGAGGCATCCTTTGTTTTGTATGAAGCTTCAGACATATTAGGAATATGGTTTGAAGAATAGTGCATTCGTTTTGATCCACATTGGATTCCAGTGCCAAATGGGAAGTTGACAGAATTGTTCCGACTCTGAAGGGCTGCAAGGGCATTATCCCGTTCCAAAATGGCATTGTCCCTTTGGGCAAGTGCTTCATCCCTCTGCCGAATGGCTGCATCTCGAGCAGCCAATGCTTCATTCTTTTCAGATATTGCAGCATCCAGTTCAAGCTCTAGAATAGCAGCCTGCCTTTCAGCCATAATGGACCTAATCTTCTTATTCATAACCAGTGCATTTGGCTCTTTCACTTGATGCTGGGAATCAGTATTCCACTGCAAATGCAAAATCCAATCCAATTAATCAATAAAGTGACCAGTAGTGCAAAGCTAAAAAAGAGAAAGATCACAAATTTATGTACTCTATTTACCATGGAATGTGCTCCTCTGTAGTATTCCATCTTATGCCTATCATTTTCATTTTGACGGCCATCCTCCATTTTTCATCCAGAGGATTTTGCAACAGATGTGATAGTTGAAGTCAAGAAGTCATGGGGTTTAATTAATCAACAATCTCCAGCTGAAAGGAAAATCCTGTTAACAATGAGAAAAGCAAAAGTTTAGCATTAGGTCAATAAGTAAAAAAAATAGATGTCAACGCCCCCAAACATTGTTCTAATTCAATCTGAAAAGAATTTAGCACACTTAAATGACTGCTAAATAGTTCGTTATTTTATCTTACACACTACAGACAAAAGTAGATACAAGGAAACCGTTACTGAACAAAAACTTAGGTGTTAATTGGAGATTCCACCAGTCTCCGACAATGAACTACACTCAACCTTTCCTATTTCCATTTTACCAACTATAGATTTATATGGTGGAATTTAAGTAGACAGTAAAAGACTTAATTTCTGTTGCTTGTAGATAAAATTCATTTAACCTAAACATGACAACTTTTTACATACCACGCATACCAATGTACATTATAAAGCAGACATAATGAGACTTTGAGAAGTAGACATAAATAAAGAAACAGTGATTAACTATATATAAAACTGTTCATTTGAATGTTTGGCATTTAAAAAATACCAACGGGCTTGAGCAAAAATAACTTTGTCAAATCCATACCTGAACACAATCCTTTACTCTATTCTAGCATAAGGAAACAGACCATGCCCAAAAATTTAAAACTTTCAGACTTTAAAACTTCCAAAAGATTCATGTGTTATACACTTAAAAACATTATAATATAAACAAGAACATCCATTAAGAAAGTTACTGAAAATAACAACTAAAAGTAGCAAGACTAATATATCAAACATCAAGTACAGGGCACGTTTTAAAAAATTTAACCATATTTCCAATGAGTAGCCAGAAGGAGCACTCCTTATTGCATACAGGTAGGTGTCCATTTTTTCTTATCACTAAAGTTTCACTGTGCTCGGCATACTGAAATTTTTTTAGTTCTTATTGTGGTTTGGGAACATGTTGGACACAGATTGGAAAAATGAGAGTTTGCAGTTGTACAAAATTCATTCATAATAACATTTCCAGAACTTCACATAACCTCAAGTTGCATAATGAGGAAAGAAAATATTTATAAGCACTCAGCACGTATGACTGCTTTAGTATAGGCGTGAAGTAAATTTCCACTACACGGTATAATTAAGTGCAGAGAAAACTTATAAGTTGCTTGGGAAAAGAAAGCCAAAAGCAAATAAGTATACACCTAATTGTTTCACAATCTTACAATGGGAAAATAGCCATTTTCTCACAGCAAATGACAGAAACAAACAGATCATAAAATGGCAAACCTTAAATCAAGGACAGTCATAATAAAGCTAATGCATGGGCCTTGTCCACTAAACTTGAGTAATCATATCCGAAGCACATTGTTCTCAATTTCTCATGTCTCAATTACTCACAGAATATGCAGGTTAATAATTGATAGTACAGGCACCTCAGAAACACCGTGTTACATGGGTCATAATTATACAAAGAACATGATCCAACTGTTTACCGATAAATAACATGCCATAAATAATTAACAGGGATATCACTAAACATTAATACTGTCATTGACAAAACCCACCCAATATTTCGTTAGCATGAATCATATTGAAAGGAAGTAAACAGAGTCCCAAGAAAATTTTCAATTCAGCTTGGCCAACATTAGCTAATTCTCTATTTTAAGTTATCAAAATTATATACAGTTACAGGGAGACAGAGCAAATACTACATAGATCTGAATTATGAAATACTGTTTGAGGATCATATAGTCTAATAGCTAATAAAAAAAATCCTTAATTCAAGAGCAAGAGTCCTGGGACAGTGCCCAGAGAGAGAAGCAAACAATAAAGTCCAAAAGCAGAAGAAACCACCAAAAGAGATTATTCGATCCAGATTACTATAGTTATCTAAGTGAAAATACAGCAATCCAAGTTATGAAGAACCAAAAAGACAGATGCAATTCATACCTCATTGCTAAGATCATAGACACCAAACTGGATATTTAAAAGCTAACAAAAAGAAACCAAATGAACGGCATTCACCACTCTACACTTTCCCCAAAAGTATATAAGAAAAGCACATTAAGTAACCTTTTTTCCGTTTCCTTTTCACACGAATATCACCAAACGCACTTGTAATCACATCATTGTGCTAAAACCTCAACTCAATCTCTAAAACCCTCTCCCATTTGACCAGCACTGTTCACAACACTCAATCCACCAACACATTGCGAAAAGAAACAAAAAGAAAAACATTTTTGTCGCAATCTCCCAATTCAGGAACTCTTAAATAGGAGCTAAAAGCAGGCATGCAATGCAAATACAAATATCGAAAGGGGGTGCGGCGGGGAAATTCAGCGAAAATCACGAAATTGAAGTGCGAAATGAATCCCGTGGTGAATTTGAGGTTGCAAAAAAAGTGGCAATGAAAAGAGTAAAAGGTTCAAGTGTAAGGTTAGGGAGATTACAGAGCTTTGGGTAGTAATTGGGAAGGAATAGAGAGTAAAATGTGGAAATGAGAGAGAAAACCTAGAAGTAGTGGAAAGGAATTGAAGGGAAATGGAGAGAAATTAGAGAGAAAAAAAGAAGATACCTGCAAGGCTGCAATGACACTGTTGTTGGACACTTCTCTGCAGAGAGCGTTGCGTTTCACTCTTCCCTTTCTTCACCTTTCATCTCATGTTTTCCTTTCATCATCAATTTCATCCCAAAATGCAAACTTCATTTTTTTTTCTTTTTTTCCTTCTAAGTTTTTAATATGTCTTTTTATATTATATTGTATTAGTAGAAAGAGAGACTATGTGTATATTTAATTTATTTAATTAAATAAAAAAATAACCTTTACAATTTTATATATTAATATGCATATTAATTCTAATTTTAGTATATTATTTATATAAACTTTGTTTGAATGTAATATATTGGTTAAAAACACAGGAGTTTGAAGTTATTACTTACAGAGAGAAAAATAGAATGTGAAAAAGAAAATAACATAAAATGATAAAAAAAATAGAATTAGAAGTATAAGAAGATCAATTTCATGGTTATTATAAGAGAGAAAACACAACAAAAGAATAAAGTAGTTTCATGAATTAAGAGGTGTGTCTGGAAGTAAATTGTGTATACTAAAACAGAATAATGATGTCAATATATTGTTATGGATTTTTAGATAATATTACAGGATCATGATAAAGAAATATTGATTAATATTTAGTTAAAAAAGTTTTAAATATCTCTATTTTATTTTATTTTTAAGTTTTAAATATATACCTCAAAACGAGTTAAAAAAAAAAGTTAAAATCAAAACACTTTTTTAACATGAATGTTGAAGTGCTCACGCAAATTTCAGTTTTTGTTTTGCTTTTCAAGAATATTTTCTTTATAAAGAAAAATTTATTCAAAACACAGTGAGACACTGAATATGGATTTCTCTAGATAAAAAATAATTTTTGCCTTTTCAAATTAGAGAGACTAATCTGTAAACAAATAATTTTTGCCTTTTCAAATTTAGAGAGACTAATCTGTAAACAAGAAAACAAATCTCACAAACCAGAGTTATTTCCATGTAACAACATTCATCACACATATAATAAAAATTAATTTTATTATATCTACTAAAGATGTAATACTAGCATGAAGTTTTTGTTTATATTGTTATTTAATCATTAAATAATATGAACTTTTAGAATAACTTGTCAATTTTCTATTAAGTGAAGTTAGTTGATGTAACACATTATTTGGATGCTAATTTTTTTTTTTGTAGTTTTATTTTTTTGAGTAGATATTATCTTCATAAATATTGAATGTGACAATAAAATACTTTTATGTTGAGATCAGTAGTTGGACAAATCAATTAATAAAGAATTGAATAATGGTAGTAAATGAATTGTACTCTCTACCTTCTAGAGAATGGTATCTGTTATATTCTATTTTAAATGTTTTGAAAATTAATTGTCTGAAAGTATAGTTGTCATGTTTCTTAATCAAGAGAGGCTTTTATGGTTCATTTGTAAGGAAACTAAGTGTGATAATTTTCATTAGTTATATTATCCTTCATCTCAAATAGTTATTCTTGGAGTTTCAGGTTTTGAAATAAGTTTCTAAATAAGATGGCGGAATATGCACAGAAGATAAAATTTATTGTTACAGACTCTAGAAAGGTTGATTTGTTTCTTAAAAAAAACAAATTGAGAATTAGTCATGTGTGAATTATGTTATTTAGTACTATATTCATTTTACCAACTCTAAAAGGGTTAATTTATTAAAAAAAAAAAACAGATTGAGAATGTTGAAAATAATTAGATGAAATTAAAAAAGTTATCATAACAGTGAGAGAAAAAAAGAAGCTCTTAAACATAATTTCGAGAAATTTATGTACATTTTATGTTGTACATTATTTTTTTAATTTCATCTTATATGTTTTTATTATTTCATTTATTTTTAGAAATATACTGCTCTTATATTTTATATTTTTATAATTTAATTTATATTGAATGCATACAGGTTATTTTTATTTTATATTTCTAAAATTTATTTTATTTGTAATGTATACTAGTCATTTTATTTAATATTTTGAACTTATTTCTAATAATATATTAATCCTTCTTTTTATTCTTTTATATTTTAATTATTTAATTACTTTCGGTAATGTACTCCTCTTTTGTCACTCTTTTATATTTTGGTTATTTGATTTATTGTTGGTATCATACCAGTCTTTTATTCTTTAGTTTGTTTATGTTTTTGGTGTTTAATTAATATATTGACAATTTTTTATGTTTGTATTATTTAAGTTATTGTAGAAACATATGGTCTATGTTCAATTATTTATTTAATATTTTACTTTAATTCTTATTTTTTATTTTATGTAAAATATTTTAGAAAGAAATATTACTTATTTTATTTCAAAACCCTAAATAAAAAATAATAATTCAATAAATTTGAATAAGAGATAGTTACATATATTATTTTTTATTTTTAGTTTGTTTATGTTTTTGGTGTTTAATTAATATATTGACATTTTTTTATGTTTGTATTATTTAAGTTATTTGTAGAAACATATGGTCTATGTTCAATTATTTATTTAATATTTTACTTTAATTCTTATTTTTTATTTTATGTAAAATATTTTAGAAAGAAATATTACTTATTTTATTTCAAAATCCTAAATAAAAAATAATAATTCAATAAATTTGAATAAGAGATAGTTACATATATTATTTTTTATTATACATTTTTAATTGTTTTTTAATATATATATATATATATATATATATATATATATATATAAATTGTTTTGAAATAATGATCAAGACAAAATATTACGTATCTTAAAAAAGTCATAAAGTCTAATAATATTTGTGAGAAGAGTGATGAATTTTATGGTAACAAGTTATAATCATTTGATCTATGAGTGTTTATATTTGAAAATTTACAATTTAATACATAGTAACATGAAAAACGATGATAATTCAAAATAATTATCAAGTAGATCAATATTTAGATAGTTCAAATTAATTTTTTGTATTATGATATTTATATATCAAATTTGAAATTATCTAATATTTGTTTAATACCGTGAAGTTTAGATAGAGTGCTTCTCTCATTTGCAAGCTAATTAATAGTCAATATTCTTGAGGAAAAAAACTGATAGTCAATATTCTTGAGAAAAAAACATGTCAGTACTAATATTTTTAATAGAAATATTTAATTACTTAACCACTTTTTAGGTAAATTTTAATGTTTATAGTATAACATCAAAATATTTGTATGTATCAATGTGTTTGATAATTTGAGTTAAAGTTTTATAAATTTAGGTTAGACCTTATGATCTCACTTTTTATTATCATATTTTGAATTTATTAAGAGTGATACTTTGAGATTTACAAATACTTCACTTCTTCTTGTCTTTTCTTTTATTTTATATATGTTCATGGTATGAATAGAAAATAAATTTGTTTTAAAGGACATACTCATGAAAGATTCATAAAGTTTCCTTTAAGAATGTTGATTCATGAATAGCATTTTCTTTTTATTAGCAAAGAAGGAAAATATTAAATAAGTACAAGTTGTACTGTAAAAAATGATACAAATAGAGTAATTAAAGCAGCACACAACCAAAGTATTCACTAGTATAATATATAAACCATGAAAAAAGAAAAAAAAAAACTAGTTCTTAAGACTCTTCATACTAACTCTCACCTCTTTTCACAACACACTAGCATGTTATATCCTATTTACGCGACACACACATATATATATATATATATATATATATATATATATATATATATATATATATATATATA
>Ga0209700_103434_pt1 | contig 30346 bp, 20 predicted proteins | sample SiratroredBW_FD_187528 | JGI IMG/M metagenome (GOLD analysis project Ga0209700, IMG submission 187528) | Root nodule microbial communities of legume samples collected from California, USA - Siratro red BW (SPAdes) (version 2) | ecosystem: Host-associated > Plants > Roots > Nodule | place: USA...
ATATATATATATATATATATATATTATATATATATATATATATATATAGTGATATAATTAAGTTCGAGTTGAAAAACGTAGGTTGAGCAGAGGCTGCTTGTGGGCATTAAAAGATACATTTATTTTTCAACTTAATTTTAATTGAATATATTAAATGAAACTCAACAGAATTAAATGAAACTATAGTAATATAATTAAGTCGAGTTGAAAAGGTAGGTTGAGTATACCAAAAGATACGTTTTTTAACTAACTTTGGCTCCACGAAATTTAATAATTAAGTAGCCATCCCAATTTTGCAATCCAAATCGAAGACGATTACGATTCTTTAAATCAACAAGAACCTGAAATATGAATTTTGTCAACTTAAAACAGTAAGAGGTGTGATGTATTCGTGATCCTACAGTAGATGACGAAAGGGATAGAGAGCGATGTAGGTTAGAATTAGGGTTAGGGTTTGGTGAACATTTGAAGGAAAAAAGGGAGAAAATAAACATTTTACCTAATATTCTACAACTGAAATCAATTAAGTAAATCCATTTAGAACAGTTTTAGAACTGTTCAAATGAAATTTGTATGTTTGAGTTGAAAAAACTTGCTATTCTATATAATCCGTGACTTTATCTAAGATGAGACCGCCATAGGAAGAGTTCAAAAGAAAGACGCGTTAAAATAAGTAAATTAAGTTTACTTTAAAGTTATACATTTTAGATAATTTTTAATGTATTGTTAATATAAATTTGGGTTAAATATTATATTATTCGATATATTTAGTCTCGGACTTCATTTCCGTATCTGTATTAAAAAAATTATTAATTAGTTTTTAAACTTAAAATAATATGTGAATTCAGTCTTTGAATATTATTGTAAGAATAAAGAAATATCCATAAGTATTAAATTAAGGTATAAAAAATTAACGATATCACTTATGATTATCGTTACTCTGTGAATTTTTATTTTTTTTAATTTAAGTCATGTTTTTTTTAAAAAGTTGAAGCAGTAAATTATTTAAAAATACAAACAGCAAAAGATAAATTTGAAGAAAAGTATAGGGATATAAAAAGCGTAATTTTCCTACAAACTTTAATACTATCATACATTAAAATTAAACTCATAAAACAAACATTAGTGTGTACGTTTTACATTTATTTATATCTATACTATAATCATGGTGTGACGTCTTGTTTACTTTAACATCTGAAAACACTAGCAAACACGAAAGACAAGAGAATATACGAACACCTAGAAAGTTAGAAAACACGAAAACACGAAAATGAAAAACATTTTATATATTTAACTTTTTTTGTATAATTGTGAAAAGATTTGTTTAAAAATTAATCTACCTTTGAAGATGTAACTTATCATATCATAATTATTCGTAAAATATTTATTATATAATCAATTAAGTTAAAATTTTAATGAATTGTATTATAGATATTTTATTACATTTATTTATATTATTAGTTATATAGAAATGAATTATGTTTTTATATAAATAATTATTTTTTTAATATAATCCATTATATAGTTAATATTATATTAATATTTATTATAATAGAATAAATAATTAATATACAAAATAATAAAGAAAATAAAATTAATTAACGTGTAATTTACTTTAAATTTGTTGTTTTGAAATATTTTTTTTTTAATTTTTCAATATTTTGTTATAAGGTTTGATTTTAATTTATATTTTGTACGTCAAATCATTATAAAAAGTTACATGGAACAATTCCAAATATTTTATTTGCAACAAGATAAATTATTTAATTATTTAACTTGAATGATAAGTATATTGAAAATTTTCTTAATATTTAATTATATTTATTTTCAATATAAAAATCATTTAATATTTTTAAATATACTAATTTTAAAAACCTTTTATTAAATGAATCAAACTAATAAAAAAACTTATTCTCTTACTCCAAATAATTTTACTATTCATCATTTTTTTATTTACTTTCTTATTTTTCACCTCTACTCCAAGGAGACAAAGCCAGAAGACAAAGCCAATAGACCTCTTAAATGGAAAGAAAACTACAATAGCCTATAAATACACAACAACAGAGCTTTGTGCATCAAGTTTGTTCCCCGTTTCTTTATTGTATCTTTTGAGAAAAAGCACGTCAGAAGAAGACCATGTTTGGCAATCTGGTGAATGCCCTCGAAGCGAACAACATGAACAAGAGAGATAGAGTGAGAGGGACAGTGATCTTGATGAAGAAAAATGTTCTGGACTTCAACGATTTGAGTGCCTCCTTGCTCGATCGTCTTCACGAGTTTGTGGGAAAACGCGTTTCTCTTCAACTCATAAGTGCTTCTCAAGCTGATCCTGGTCAGTATTTTTTTCTTTTTCACGTACAAATTATCTCTCTCCATTCATATCTCGTGCTTGCTTTGCTTTGCTTTACTCCAATATCTCATCCAAGCATTTTATGAAATCACCTTTTACCATGTTTGTGAAAAAAAAATTAAGAAAATATTTAAATGGTTACATATTAAATAATTTCCTAAGAGTAGTAATATTTTTTCTGTAAATTTTTTATTTTAACCTGTGAAAGTTAGTTTTCCAATGTTTTGTATGAACTTAATCAAAAACTATTTCTGGAAAAAGCTTATTTTCTATAATATATATATTTTTTTAAATAAACTAAATTTGCAAAGACATATTATTTAAGAGCAGGAGAGAACCATGCTACTCCATTCCTCTGTGTCTCACAAGAAAACAAAAGTGTAACCAAAGAAAAACATTAATTTTATGAACATTTTTAGTTAGCATTTAATAATTTTATCAATCCATCACTATACCCAAAAAAAGGGAAAAAAAAAAGTGTATTGAAGTTGAAAAATATAAGACAATTTTTTTTACATACATATGAGAACGAATTTGAAAATAAAAAGAAGATATATTTTTGTGTATCTCAATCAAATTTTAACCTCTTAATTTTGTAATAAGTATTTCAACTACACACATATTAGTGTTTGGTAAAAACAATAATAGAAACAATGGTAAAAAGGAGAACAAAGATAAACTTTGATATGATTTAAAAAAATTGTATTTTAAGTTTAATTCAACATTAAATTTATACTCACTTATATATTTTAAATTGAATTTATTTTTAATTTATCAATATCTTTATTATACTCAAACTTTACTTTAAAGAAAATAATACAAATGTAAGTATTTTGTATTCTTTGGATCTACAATGTTTAAAAGTATCTAAGGGGGTTAGTAAAGTTGTTTTAAGTTAAGTAACTTTGTTTAATGAAATTTAAGATTGAAGCACGTGAGGTGAAATTGCTTATGTAAGTAGATTTATTTGTGTAAATAATCAATTTGTATGTTATAAATGAGAAGCATTTACAGACAGAAAATATATCAAGTGTTTTTTTTTTTTTTTTTTTCATTATCAGCATATATCAAGTGTTCATATGTAAGTTAAAGGTAAGATTCATGAAATTATTTCTTAAAAATAATTTATAAGATTAAAATAAACACTAAAAAATATTTTTTATGTAGAGTATTTAAATTTATATGAAATTATAAGATTCAGAAAATTAAGGTGAAAAATCCATGAGATAATTGCCTTGTTACAACCAAAGGAATGTAAATACGAACTTCCCAAGTTGTGCCCGGAATACTTGGCGTCGAAGTTTTGTATTTTGTTCAGTTTTACATTTTGTTTTCAAGACTTAAAAAGTCAAGGTGAATTACATTAAAAAAATTGTTTTTATTAACTACAAGGAATTGGATAATTGTTGACAAGAAAATAAGATTTAATCGTATTATTATAATTGAATATGTTATATTTTTTAATAAAACATATTCAGTAATATTTTATGTAACGTAATACCATTATTTTATGAACGATTGTTCGCTATAAACGCAAAGATCTTTGAGTGTAAAAAAGTTTTGACTGTAAAAAAGTGGTGAATTTGAAAATTAATTATGTAATGTGTTCCAGTGAAAATAGCCGATGCATTTAAGTTGACAAGCACCTCTAACAAAAAAGATAGAGAAGTAATAAATATAGAGCTGCCATAATTAATGTTCTGATATATATGAAAATATTATATATATATATATAATATTTTAAATACAATGATAAATGACAATTTTATCATATGATAAGATTATTAAATAAACATAAACATTAATTACAGTAACATTAAAATTTTAATCCACCTAATACGACAAAATAAAGCCATGATAGATAAAATAATAAAATGAATGATAATAGAATATAATAAAAAATATGTTTAAAGGAGATTTTTTATTAAAATTACGTTTAATTTTCTGGAATTTGACTTTAAGTTTATATCTTCTTACATAACATGAAAATATATAAAAAAATTATTATCACTTTATTTTAACCCAGAATTAGAGGCTTAAAAATATACTATACTATTCATCTTTTTGTATGTAAATATTATTTTAGTCTAATAATGCCCATAAAAACTAAAGTATACAAGAGTAATATAAAAAATAAATATTTTTAAACTAATATCCTAATTTGAACAAGAATATTTTTAAGAACTATTTTTAATAAAAGCATATTACTGTGTATAAAAGCATGTCTCTAAGTTTAAACTGTAAAAAATCGTCAAACTAACTCTCCTTGTCGATCATCTCTATCATATTAGTCATAATTTTTTTTAGGCACAAGCAGATAAATAGACAATTATGCATATTCTTAACTCTTCATTCTTTGCATGACATTTTATGTACGTACTATGGAAACTGAATGTTTATTATGGTAACCAATGTTGAAGGGAATGAGATGAAAGGTAAACTTGGGAAGCCTGCATATTTGGAAGATTGGATCACAACAATCACACCGTTGACAGCGGGTGAATCAGCATTTGGAGTCACATTTGATTGGGATGGTGAAGATGATTCTATAGGAACCCCAGGAGCATTTTTAATCAGAAATCATCATCATAGTGAGTTCTACCTGAAAAGCATGACACTTGAAAATGTTCCAGGCCATGGTGTCATCCACTTTGACTGCAACTCTTGGGTATACCCTGCGCATAAGTATAAAAAGGATCGCATTTTCTTCAGCAACAAGGTAAAACAACAAAGTACAAACGTAACTGTAAATGCCATGCAAGCATTATAAGCCATGCTAACTACAATAATAGTCAAGTCTTATTTTCTGTTTGTTATAAACTATACTATATAATGATTTATTGTGAATTACTAGTTACATGTTTATAATGTATTGCATGCAGGCATACCTTCCAAGTGAAACGCCAGAGCCACTTCTTAAGTATAGAGAAGAGGAACTAGAGAGTTTAAGAGGGGATGGAAGAGGGACCCTGCAAGAGTGGGATAGGGTTTATGACTTTGCATACTACAATGATTTGAGTGATCCAGATAAGGGGGCACAATATGTTCGTCCAGTTCTGGGAGGGTCCAATGAATATCCATACCCTCGAAGGGGAAGAACTGGTAGACCACCTACAAAATCAGGTTAAGCTTTCACGTGTTGCTTTGGTATTCATTTAAATCCAATTTTTGGAAAGTGATGAATTTTGGCCTTTTCAGTTTTAGTTTTAAATGTGTTGTTGTTATTTGGCAGATGCTAAGATTGAGAGTAGATTGAATTTAGCCATGAGCTTGGACATCTACGTTCCAAGGGATGAAAGATTTGGTCACTTGAAATTGTCAGACTTTCTTGCTAACGCACTGAAGTCCATAGTTCAAGTTATCAAACCTGAGTTGGAATCTCTGTTCGACAGCACCCCTGATGAGTTTGATAGCTTTGAAGATGTGTTTAAACTCTACGAAGGTGGGATCAAGGTGCCTGAAAGTATACTTAAGAATGTTAGGGATAAAATCCCTGCAGAGCTGCTCAAAGAAATTCTCCGAACTGATGGAGAAAGGCTCCTCAAGTTTCCCGTGCCTCAAGTGATTAAAGGTATATTTTTAAGTAGTTTCACATTATAATGTGTTGGCAAAAGAAGCATGAAAATGTCACGTATTTTTGTAAACGACTCCCATTTGATAATGACATTATTCTTATAAATTTTGAGCAGAAGATAAGTCTGCATGGAGAACCGATGAAGAATTTGCTAGAGAGATGCTTGCTGGTGTAAACCCTGTTATCATTCGCTGCCTCCAAGTATGAGCAAGTGATTTTTGCCTTAATATTTTATAATCGATCTAATTCAGCTAAATTATTTTTTCCGTCACAATAATCCAAAATAAATCGCAGGAATTCCCACCAGAAAGTAAGTTAGATGCTAAAGTCTATGGTAACCAAACCAGCACAATAAGGAAAGAGAACATTGAGAGCAACATGGATGGGCTCACAGTAGATGAGGTGATTTTCAAGTTAGCTAGAATTTCGTTGTCAAAGTTAATTCGATGTTTATTTTGATGGTCTGATTTTGTTGCTGTTACTTTCATACTTGGTTAAATAGGCTATCAGACACAAGAAGTTGTTCATATTAGATCACCATGATGCACTAATACCATACTTGAGGAGGATAAACTCCACTTCCACAAAGACTTACGCCAGCAGGACAATTCTCTTCTTGCAAAATGATGGAACTTTAAAGCCATTGGCTATTGAGTTGAGTTTGCCACATTCTGAAGGAGACCAATATGGTGTCATAAGTAAGGTTTTCACTCCTGCTGATGAAGGTGTTGAAAATTCCATCTGGCAATTAGCTAAAGCTTATGTAGCAGTAAACGACTCAGGCTATCATCAGCTTATTTCCCACTGGTATAACACTATGAAGAAACAGCAAAAACCATTTTAGTTAATCTTTCATTGAAATCAATTTTTTATATCTTTCCATTTGTCACAGGTTGAATACTCATGCAGTGATTGAACCATTTGTCATAGCTACAAACAGACAGCTTAGCGTGGTTCACCCTATTCATATACTCCTGCATCCACACTTTCGTGACACCATGAACATTAATGCACTAGCAAGACAAATCCTCATCAACGCTGGTGGCTTAGTAGAGGCCACAGTTTTCCCATCAAAGTATTCCATGGAGATGACATCCGTGATTTATAAGAACTGGATTTTCCCTGACCAAGCATTACCCGCAGATCTCATCAAGAGGTAACCATTACTACATTAATGGTTCGTTTTAAACATTTACTTATATATATATATATATATATATATATATATCCAATCTTAATGTGCTAATGATACATAGTTGCTTCTATCAGAGGAATGGCTGTTAAAGATTCTAGTTCTCGACACGGCCTTCGACTTGTGATTGAGGATTACCCATACGCTGTTGACGGGCTTGAGATTTGGATTGCCATAAAGGACTGGGTTCAGGAATATTGCTCCTTTTACTACAAGGAAGATGACACAGTTAAGAAAGATCCAGAACTACAATCTTGGTGGAAGGAGTTAAGAGAGGAGGGTCACGGTGACAAGAAAAACGAGCCTTGGTGGCCAAAGATGCATACTCGTGAAGACCTCGTAGAAGTGTGCACTATCGTTATATGGGTTGCTTCAGCCCTGCATGCATCCACCAACTTTGGGCAATACCCTTATGCAGGTTTCCTTCCAAACCGTCCAACCATAAGCCGAAGATTCATGCCTGAGGAAGGAACTCCAGAATATGATGAACTTGTGAAGAACCCTGAGAAGGCTTTTCTGAAAACAATCACAGCACAGTTGCAGACCCTTATAGGCATTTCACTCATAGAAATATTGTCCAAGCACTCTTCTGATGAGGTGTACCTTGGACAGAGAGACACTCCTAACTGGACTTCCGATGTGGGACCATTGGAAGCTTTTGAGAGGTTTGGAAAAAGGCTGGGTGAAATTGAGGAAAGGATTGTGACAATGAACAATGATGGGAAACACAAAAACCGAGTTGGACCAGTTAACATGCCATACACTTTACTTTATCCTAGCAGCAAAACTGGACTCACTGGCATGGGAATTCCCAACAGCGTCGCAATATAAAAGGGCTTGCATGTAGGACCACCATGATGCATATTTTTTCTACCTAAGGATAATTAGCTTTCTGAATCTCCATTATTATTTATTGTTTCTGCATACGGTTTCATTTACTGTTTATATGTATAATGTAAAAATAATTTATTGTGTGGAATGTCAAATGCTTTGAATAAGGTTATCAATCGAGATGAGTCAAAATTTTATCTTTTTATTTTTTTATTTTTAAAAAATTGATTACGCTAAACGGTGACATTGGTAAAAAAAGATGACAAGCATTTCCCAATCAAGTTAAGTAAAATGAAGGAAGTTGATATCTATTACAGAAAAAGTCTAATTAAATAACATAAGGTAAAACATTATACCAGTTACGATATAATTTATTCTCTAGACCTAGTGAAGTCAACTTGTCAGCATAATGGTTTTCCTCAAGAAATATAAGAGAAACTTTAAACTCAATTTCTTGAGATATCTTTATACACTTTCTCCGTCTCCCTCTCAAAGATTACAGAATGAGAATAAGTAAACTAAATACTTGACAAAACAGGGAAGAGTCATCCTCAAACGTCTAAAGTCTTTGTTCCAATCAAACTCAATAGCCAAAATGACTCTCATAACCAGCATATAAAGACTTTTGCACCCCAAAGAAATAGGAGAAACTACCTATATATTCACCCTTGCTAACCGAAAAATACCTACACATGCTCAAAAAATCCAGACACCCTCTAGCAGCACCATTAGTGTTGACTTTCACTCGATTGACACGAGGAAATTCCTAAATAACCGAAATAGGAGATATTTCTTTCCAACAGCGTGGTGATATAAAAAAGTAACTTCAAATAAGAGAAGTCAATAATGTTATTGGACATATGTTTTCTGGAAGAATTACCTGTCATCTCGATAAAACCTTTAGCCGAGCAGATATAAATGTTTTCCTGAAATTTAACATGATTTATCACCAAATAAAGTAACTAATAGTTGTCAGTCTCACAATATTAATTAAGGGACTCTCTGTAAGCATTAAGAAAGATGAGAAAACTCACAAAAAAAACTATTTAGTATATTCCAAATCTAAAAGGTGACAAAGTAATCAAAGAAAAGATGAAAAATATATTCTTCTTATTTTTTACACAAATAACACATAAAACACAAAAAAAACCTCTAATTTAAATATCTTTATTTAGAGATTCCAAAGTAAAAATCTTTAGAGAAGAGATAGAACTAGTCCATGGGTTTACCCGAAGATTAAAATGCTTAAAAAACTTTTTAACCGCTTTCTCGATTTTCTATTAAATTTAAATTTAAATTATAATTGATTAAGACTATATAATTTTAAAATTCAATATATCTGAAACGGGAACATTTAAAATTAAAATTTTAAATAGGATAAATTATAAATGACAAAAATATTGCATACAAAAAAGAATAACATAATTTAATAAGTGAAAAATAACATTAAATATTTGAACCAGATGATAAAATACGACCCAAATTCAGGTACTCCATAATTTCTAAACGCACCCTTATAATTTTTAAAATTGACTTTCACATACCTGTTCTAAATATCTTCCGTCTCTAGAATTTTTAAAACCTAATTTCTAAAGCATAATTTTTGAACGAAATTTTTGAAATATAAATTTTCAGAACCAACTTTTTAGAACATATGAGATATAATCTGAAATAAACTATAAATTTTTTTAATCATAAATACTAACTTTTGGAACGAACATTTCCGAACGATTTTCTCTCTTTTTTTTCCTCTTCAAGAGTGTAACACAATGGAAAATGGTGGCAGCGGAGGGTATTTTAGTCTCCTTACTTAGTATGGGCTGTAATTAGTAATTATCGAAGTGCAGGAAGCAAAACTTCGATTTCGGCCCTTAGAAGGTAGCACTGAAAAGAGCAAAAGAAAAAAAAAAATAAAAATGAGAACTAAGCGTGAGGGAGAAGTTTTAAAGTTAAATTGACTTCTCCTAACTACCTAGCGCCAAAATAAATAGACGAAAGCTTCCACCGTCTTCATTCTCTCGTCACTCTTCTTCCACCGAAGAAACATAAGTGAATGTAAACCATGTCAGATTCACAGTCCAATACTGAGATCTTCACCATGCGGATTGTCTCCATCGACTATTACATGGCGCCGCCAATCCCTGACGCCGATATCTGTTATAGTAGCTTCCACGGTACGAATCCAGCCCTAAGTTTTTTTCACTTTCCAAGAACAATTGAACTCTGTCCGGGTTCATTCCGCGTTTCAAACTTTAAGTGTTCATCTCACTGTGCACTAGTTTACGTTTCATTGTTTCGTTATTTTTTTTACTTAGGTGGAAAGGTGAACGAGGTGCCTGTGATAAGAGTGTATGGTCCTACTCCTGCTGGCCAGAAAACTTGCTTGCACATGCATCGAGTAAGATCACACGTGAATTTCTTTATCTTTTAAACCATATTCGGTTTAGAAACTATGCATTACTCGTTATGGTTCATATTTACTTCCCTGTTTTCCTCATCGAGTTTAATTTCAAGTCATAGCTTTTTTTTTTTTACCATAAATGCAATACAAACAGTTTAACTATTTTGTAATAAGCGAAATCTTTCATATGGAACTGTTGTTGCACTTAAATTGTTTTTTGTCATTATTCATCGTAGGCTTTACCCTATTTGTATGTGCCGTGTTCAGATATACCACTTCAACTGGACCAAGGTAATAGCAAATCACATTGACCGGTATCTTTTTTTTGTCTGTATCAAGCGTCGTTTGTATCTTCATATTTATATTTGATATGCGGATTAAATTTTTCTGGTTGTTGCACAGGTGATGCATTCACCTATAAGGTAGCTGCTTCTCTTGAGAAAGCCTTAAAGGTATCCTTGCACGAGTTAGAAAGTGTTTAGTAGCCTCTATTTCACTTTTTTGTGTGTTTATGCTTAATATATACAGTTTCTTATATTAAAGAATAAAGATGTGACATTTGGTTGCAACTTCTACAGCTTAAAGGCAGTGCTGGTTCGACGAGACAACATGTACATGGATGCAGCATTGTACGAGCAAGGAAATTTTATGGCCATCATTCACTTGAGGAGTTATTTGTAAAGATATACTTGTATCCACTATCCTGATATTTTGTACACATTTTTTATTTGTAATATGTTTTCACATGCATAGTTGCACGTCATGCATATATACCACTCGTATCTACAAGCTAAGATGATGGCATGCTTAAATCATGAAAACCTTCTTACCCAAAATAAAAGTTAGCCTTGACTGGTGCTCAAGATATTATCCTCAAGATGTTTCCCGTGCAGCTAGTCTTCTCTTGGTACAATTTCTGGACATTTCTTATAAGTTTGATGCTTGTTTCAAAATGTCCAATTTTTTGTTCACAAGTGGGAAGTATTTATTGAATTTAGTACAGCTTAATTTGATGTTACAAAGAATAAGCTTTCATCTTGACATTTTCTTTTTCAGGCTGGTGCTGTTCTTGATAAAAGTTTACAGCCATATGAATCACATATTCCCTTTATTCTTCAGTTTCTGGTATGTACATTCGTATGATTTATTGTATCTGAAAGTTTAAGTGAAACAAAAAATTATATGATGGTTTTCTGATTAAACTAGCCACCGTCCTTGCATAACATCATACAAAACCGAAAATTTTTATGTATCTGGCTGCATTGATCTGCTGAAATTAATCAGTATAATTTTATGTTTTTCCATTTCTTATTATTTATATGGTTTGGATTTACTTGGTTGGGTTTGGAACATCCAGCTGCTGTCATGTGCTTATGTTATTTGTTATTTGTGCTGCATTTATTGTCTTATGATTTACTCATTTCCATTTTTACATTTTGATAACTAATTGGTTAATGGTTTGTGTGAAGTGACATTTGATATTTGTTGTACATACATAGGGGGTTATTTGGATAAAAATATTCTAATATCTCCATAGTAATTAGGAAAAAAGTATCCTTAAGATCTTCACGTTCATTCCATCAGATTTTATTGACTTTTTTTAAGAGAATGTGACTGTTACAATAGAGTAGTTGAGAATGTAATTGGCATGATTGTTATTAATAATATATTTATTTATTCCCTTTCATTATTAGGTTCAATTGGTTTATTGACATTTCCTTTGGGCTACTTATGTGAACAAATAAACTGAATGTATATCTCCATGAATGTTCTGTACATGATTGCCTTTAGCCCAAATGCAAAATTGCGCAACACACTTTTGCCTAGTTTTTTCTTATGTTTGTAAATTATACACTTTGTTTTGTTGTGTTAGGTTGATTACAACTTATATGGCATGGGTCAATTGCACCTATCAAAGATGAAATTCCGCCACCCCATACCTGACACTTGCAAGAAATTAAATATTGACGACCAGCATACAAAGGTATGTTGACTTTCACATTTTTTGTTTTCAAAGTCCCTCTAAATTCCCTGTATTGTTTAACTAACAAACTGTTATCTTTTTCAATGATATATATGTCCCTTATTTATATTTGATGCTGTAATATTTTGATTAGGCAGATCCACTTGCTGATGCATGTTTAGAGTCAAAATTGTGGGTGTCTTCCCTGATTCCATCTGAGTGGATATGGTTACCCCCAAGCAAATCCAGTGCTTCTTCAAAAGATGAGGCTCACTGTCCTAAACGCCAAAGCATCTGTGAGCTTGAAGGAGATACTTCCGTGGATGGTTTGTCTGGTTTCATGGCCATTCTGACACAAACACAAATGTGCATGCACACATATATACTTAAATATGTAATGGTGTCTTCTGCTACTGTTGTTTTCCTTATGAAAACATATCTGTTGTGGCAGAGATTCTTAATCAGCAGTTTAAAATGTATTCATCTCTCTCACAAACATGCTCAGATGTTAACATGGTTCAGTCACTTGTACCAATATGGGAGGTAGCTTATCATGATTGATCTTTCTGTATCTCTATTTTGCATGTTATTTGTTTGGGTTTTATCTAAATTAATTTCCTTAATTGTTTCAGGAACAACAGAAACGGACTGAGATTCATGAGGCTACCATGCCTTCTGATCCTGGCAAACCACTTCCAGAAGATGTTATGAAACTCTTCTCTGTTGGTCTTGACTTTGAGGAAAAATTTATTGAATTATGCAGTGAAGCTGGAACCTCTTTATTTTGTACTCCTTCTGGGAAGGACTGGAGGTTATATGAAGCGATTTATTATTACATGATGAAAAATTTATTATATTTTGCTCATGTTGTTAAGCATTAGAACCCTTGAATTGTTGCAGAGAAACAGACATAATAGGCTCAGCATCACCCCCTGCTACATTATGCAAAAATGCCAAATTGCAAAAGGAAGGGACTGACGCCAAACTTGAAATGTTGACTATGGATGAAATTCAGTCAACTGAAATTATTGGATCAATGGACATAAAGGCAATAGCTTTTTCCGTGATTTTTCTTCTATTATGTATAGCAAGATATTTTCATAATGATGCTTACCTTGTTCTTCAACAAAATAATCCTCTTCAGGGGTTGGGTATTGTTAAGGATTTCTTATTTCATAGTCTCTGTGTGTGTTTTCTCTGTATTTTGTATATGTTGCCTACAAAATGACAAAAGTACACTTCGTCATCCCTTTCTTAAAATATATCTTGCTGTGATTAGTTGCTCCAGTTAGGATCCCATGGAAGATCTACTCAGAGGGATTGTTTTATGTTACATCCTCTATCTTTCTGTAAATGCTTGCTTGTAATGACCTACCTTCACTATTTTATATTGCTGATTGTCTACATCTTAATTACTAAATTGTGTAAGGTTTAACTTTTCTGCGGGTGTACATTCACATGCAGTAATATATCTGAACTTTAATCCCAATTATTTCATGCATTGCTTACCCTCATTACAAGAGTTGATAAAGATTATTTAAACTATTTTAAGCAGTAAATATTTTCCCTAGGGTTTTACTCATGGATACATTTTTTCATATTATTTATATTTAAAACTGTATTTGTATATTTTCTCATGAACTATCGTAAATTTCTGAAGAACCTGTTATAGGAATAAGGAAATAAGAACCTGTTGTTTATTGTTTTTCTTGAAAACAGTCCTGCAAGAATATCTGAAGGACTAAATGAAGCCACAGGGATGTTAGAGTTATCATGGCGCCATTCAACCTTTGATTCTCTTTTAAACAATTTGGTCTATCAAAATTTTCTTAGATTTCTATATTTCCTGCTTTTTAGGCTGCTGATAAGGAAGCGAAAAATCTTCTGAAGTGGCTTGCAACTTCTCAAGCTGCAGAGGATATAAACTCTGATGATGAACTTGCTTATGAAACAATCTTGACTCCCTTGTTGCCTTCTGCAACAATTGATAAGGTGCTGGAGGAAGCTAATATGGCTTATGAGAGTGAGTCCCAGAAGGAATGTCAGGATATTCTAGATTCAACTGATGATATGCTTGAGTTGGAGTTACCAAAGGAAAAGCCTTCTCTTTCCTTTGGTCACAATTATCCTATTGTAACTTCATCAAACAGGAAATTACCCCAAGTTGATGGTTCTAATGATGATGAGTTCTCAGGTCAATGCGATGGTTTGGCTGGAACCTCTTCTCTAGCAGAGATAAACAGTGAATTCAAAAGTGCCTCTGAGTACCATGTTCTGCACAGTACTGGCGCGAGTACAGTCAGTAAAGATATAAGGAACAAAAAATGCGGGTCTTTGCCTTTATCCACGATTGATCAGGTCAATAACGATGGAGAACAAGCTACTTTACCTGTGACTCATCCTGTTGAAAGTGATATTGGAGATTATGCTCGCTCAGATCACCTGAACATAAATGAGGTTAGAAATAGTGCTTTTATTATAAGGAACAAGGACAAAAATACTTCAGATTCAAAAGAAGTACACACATCAGTTAACTGTTCTTTGCGGGACTTGATGAGGCGAAAGCGATCTTATCGAGTTGAACAAGCTGAATATGAGCCTGGAACTACTAAAAAGCTTCTTTTAGACAGACATGAGGAACTAAATGCATGCTTTTGGCAAAAACAACTGGATTTAAAAACAATGCAAACTGATGAAGAAGAAATGGAAAACCAAAAGATTTGTGAAGATGAAGTTAGCAATCATGCTAATTTATTTCATGGGAAACTGCTCCTTTCAACTGGAACTGACGCTCCTTTACAAGCTGGTAGGCCAAAAGATGAATGTTTTGGTGAACATGAAATGGAAGGTATAGAAGCAAGTACAGAGTTGAGGAACTGTACAGAAGGAGGTTCTGCTTTAATGAATGATGAACCAGGCCCCCATAAGCCTGAAAAATTATGTTTATTTGATTCCATAGAACAATCTGTGGCTAGCATGGGTGAAAACCTTAAGGTTGGCTCAACTTTTACAAACCATGTAGCTTCTGACGCCTGTATCCAAAGTCCCTTTTTAGACACACGGTTGAGAACAGCTGCTGTTCATGAAGTCAAAGCTCCCGAGCGGAGTCCACAAACTGATTCTTCTGCTTCAACTAGTGTTAAAAGCTCATTCATTATTGATAGTGTGTCTGGTAAATATAATTTTGTGGGTCAAAGTTCTCCCCAAAGCTTATCATTTGTGCAACATGATCAGAGGACGTTTTGTGAGAATTCTGTGAAGAAAAGTGATGCAAATGATGTGCAAGTATTGTTTAGTGAAAAGGTGGATAATCAAAATGTGGGTGAAAATTTGTTGCATGAGATTATTGGCTCTGAACCCACTGACCTAAAGGGTAATCACATGAAAATAACTGAAATGACCACAAGCAAGAACCCTCCGGCTGATAAGAATCTTGAAAGTACAACCTCTAATACCCATTTACATTTGGTTGAAGACAGCCCTGATGAAATGCCAGGTTTTAACTTTATCCTCTTTGATCCAATTTTCCCCTTTTTTTCCTTTGTTTCCATTGTTTCTATTTTTGCTGTATACATTGAATTGGTTTTGGGTTTATGTTTCTCCAAAAGGAATCTTGGTTAATCTGTGATGTAGTCTCATGGCATACCTTGTTAAACAATTGAGCCTATCTCGAGCTAGGTTATGTAATAATATTAAGCCAGCCTTTTCAATATTTTTCTGTGGCACTTAACCTACCATTTCTGGAAGGGCCAGTGTACAGCCCTTACAAAGGACACCGAGGTAGTGCTTTTATGTTGCTCTATTTGTGTAGAAGTCCAACCATTTAAGAAAAAGTTTATAGCAAATATCCTTTCATTGACTTCTTACACTTCATCATTTGGATTGAATACTGATTTATTTGAAATGGCCACATTGTCAATAAATTTGCACTGGTGGATACCTGCTTTTTTGGCATTGTTTTTGCTGGAAGACAAATAGGAAGTAGTATTGTGAATGCTAATATCTGATAGAAACTCATGAGGCTAAGTTCTTGCAAACAATTATTTTAATAATGGACGTCCTACTCTTGTTCGTCTTAATCATATCTACATTTAGAGGCCCACTATCATCTTAATGAATCTTCGTGACTTGATTGACCCACCCTGGAAGTAACTTTTTGTTGGATAGGGAATTTCACAATTTCCAGGATATTCAAATACCTTAAATTTGAGTTGCTTTCCTTTCAAATTGTTTAATTTTTTAAATGTTTTGGTTGGATAAAACAACAATTCGAATTTATTAAATTTTAATTTTTTTTGTTTGGATAAAGTATTTCAATTACCACCAAATATAAAAATTATCACCAAATAGCACTAGGGACGTCAATAAAAAGAAATCACTGGAAACATCAACAAAACATAACCACTACAAACTTCTACTGAAATAATCTGGTCGGCACACACTGAAAAATAGATCCATTGTCATTGGTCGGTAAAACCCTAACAGAGGTAAACTCTGAAGAGCTTTGGCCTACATCGGCAAATAAGTAGTCCCAATAACGTCTAACAAAAAATAACCTCTATTGGTGTCAGATTAGAAAACCCTGACTTACATTGGTAAAAAATGGTCTTATTGGCATCAATATATAAACTTTGGTTGATATCAATTTGAAAATAGTATTTCCAATGTTGGTTGTGAAAACTTTGATTAATGTTGGTCAAGCAAAAAATTTGATTTACATTCTGATCGACGTTGGTTGAGAAATAATTTTACTTGCTGTCAATTGAAAAAATCATGATTGACATCAGTTGAAAAAAAAAAAAAACTATTAATGTTGATAAAGAAATCTTGACAAACATCAAATTAGAAATAATACTAACTTGTATTTAAAAAAAGTAACTTTGACAGATAAAAAAATATGAATGTTGAGTTGACAACACCCAGACTTGGGCAAAGTTGAAGAGAAAATATGGAAATTTTCAAATTTTTACTTTTTAGGTGGAAGTTGAAATTCTCTAATTTTAAATAATCAAATTAATTTTATAAATTCCTAACGTTTTCATTTCTTTTAAAATTCTCTCTTCAGAACACCATATTTTGTCATAAAGCATTTCAAATTCTCTACTAAAGCAAATGACTCTTTAAAAGTTCTCCATCCAAACACACAGACAAAGCATTTTATTGAAATTTCTAGAGTCAATCTTTGTATGTTATGTAGTTGATACCCATGTGGTGGAGGATACTTGGTGATGGTTATTGATTTTAGTTTGTTATGCTTCTAAGTTTTGTGGTCTGATCTTATTGTGTTTTTGATGAAACTTCACATGGGCTTGTATTTATTACTTGAAGGGGATGATCTGGATGTATTTCTTCCGATTTCTGCAAGGAATTCTAAGAAAGGGATGGAAACTTGCAATGAATATGTTACAAATAAAACCTTTACATCTAATGGGACAAAGGTTGCCACCACTCACTATCAAAATGATGGTTCTCACGTGTACCTATTAACACCTAAAATTTTGCCTCCTTCTGTGGATACTGTGCATAGATGGCTACTTTGTAATGAGAAAGGTATCTCCTAAACCATATGCGCATTTCATACCTGATCAGTGATTTGTTTTCACCCATATTACTTGCTCTAGGAAATTCACTAAAGAAAAACGTTGTCTTCATATCCGAAAGGTACTATGTTTTTCTCAATTCAGTTTATAAGTTGATCACTGGCAAAGTGTTGGCTTTCTTTCAGCCAGTTTATTATTGTTAACAAGAGATAGTATAAAGGTCAAGAATGGAGTTCATGTCTTAGTCGGTCATACACTGTTTTTAATTTTAGTAATTAAAGAGCTTGTTTCACAAGCTTTTACAGCTTATGAAAAAAAAAAAATAATGCATACAGCTAATATACAGAACTTAAACAAATAAAAACATTTTTGTACATCTATAACAATTATGACAGGGTAACCTAGATATGGCTATAGTAATCTTCTCTCTTCAGGGCATATTCCTGATCATATACATCAAGAACCAGATGCAGAGAACAAGGATGTACCTAAATGCGCTTCTGAGACTGAACCTCCTCTTAGGCTTAAGCTGCTTGAAGATGCTGATACAGAAAAGAGGCCTCCATGCAATGGAGAAGGACAAATAGAAAGAGTGAAAACACACCCAGATGACTCACAAGATACTTCTCAGACATCAGCCCCGGATGGAAAATCAAGCTTTACCCCTCTAAGTCAAATTGGATTTCGAGACCCTGCAAGTGTTGGCTGTGGACAGCAACTGACATTACTTAGTATAGAGGTATTGGAGATTGTACTTTCTTTTTCTTTTCAAGCTAAGATGTGCATAGCTTCTAAATTTCTTTCACATCTATCAAATTTGCATGTTGGATTCTGAATTGAAGACCTTAGTTTGGGTATTTGGTGTTGAAAACAACTTTTTCCCGTCATTTCCTATGAACCAGATCCTTGATATGACGTTAATAACTCAGCCATCATGTTGAGTTCTTTTGTTACTAGTTATTACTATTATTACTTTATGGTGTTTGTTAACTCAACTTGCTATCTATAGTTGTAGTCAAAAGATTATCCATTAATTTTTTATTATATTGAATTAAAAACCGAAGGATACTAGTCATTACCTGCTTATACTAATACTTTAAGGAGGGATCAAAATCTTTTTTATAGGATTATGGAATATATGACTTTTAGTGCTTGTTATTACAATATAATGTGTTTTTTTTTTTTTTAACTTTTAAGTTTTATTATCTTTGAACTATATTTTTAAATTTTAAATAAGCTTTTGCTGTTTTTTTTTTTTTAAATTAAAATCTTTATAGGATTGTTTCTCACATAGGTATAAGTCTAACTGGCCTTTAACTGGTAGATTCTTGCAGAATCTAGAGGAGACCTTTTACCTGATCCTCAATTTGATGGCATCAACATTATAGCTCTTGGTTTTCAGAACGATAGTGATTCTATTGTTGAAGTTCTAGTTCTTTTACACAGTAAATTTGTACCTTGTCAGAGGTATGGTGATGTCTCTTTGTATACCCATTTTCTTTCTTGATTGGTTTTCTATTGTTGACAAAAGTTTGTATATTCGTATATACTATGAGTCTATATCTCTTACAGGATGATCACATTTAAAAAAAATGTTGTTCTTATTCTTCATTGGTTTGCAGAAATTGTGATGGTCTATCTGGCTCGAAAGTATTGGTCTTCACTGATGAGATGCTATTGTTAAAAGAATTTATAAAGATTGTGTCTTCATCTGACCCAGATATTTTGATGGGTTGGGATATTCAAGGGAGTTCTCTTGGTTTTCTAGCAGAAAGAGCATCGCATCTTGGTTTGGGATTACTTAATAATCTGTCTCGCACTCCTTCTGAGTCTTTGGTTGCTTCTGAAGATATGAAAACTTCTGAAAAAGATATCTTGGAGCTGGATCATGACACGCCTAGTCTAGATTGTTGTGTGCCAGAAAATTCAATAATTGAGGATGAATGGGGACGTACACATGCTAGTGGAGTTCATGTAGGAGGCAGAATTGTCCTTAATGTATGGCGATTGATCCGTGGAGAAGTTAAGTTGAACTTATATTCTGTTGAATCTGTAGCTGAATCTGTATTGAGGAGGAAAGTTCCTTCATTTCACCATAAAGTGCTGACAAAATGGTTTTCAAGTGGTCCTGGACGAGCAAGATATCGGTGTATCAAATATGTTATAGAGAGGGCAAAGCTGAACCTTGAGATATTAAACCAACTTGATATGGTAAGGTAGCATTATAGGCTTATTGTCAAAATAAGGATTTACCGTTTAAGTGCGTGTTATGGCTACAATATTACCAGAATCTAGTCTTATTTGTGTGCATTGAAATTTCAAAAACGTGTTTGCAATTATTTACACATGCTTTTGAAGTTTCTCACAAGTTATTTTAAGCATCTCTCTTTAAATCTAATGAATGATAGAGTAATATATGTGTTCCAAGAGAGAGAAAAGAATGAAACATGGTGAATTTGTTTCTCAAACAAGCTTTTACTTATATAGTCAAATACAGAGAATAACCATTACTACCATTATCATAAATGTACATACAAAATCTTGTGATATTTCAAAATAATTCGAACAAGTTCCTTCATCCACATTGTTCATGCAAGCCCAAGTCTACTTGGATTCCTTAATTAGGTTTGTTCCGCTTTAAGTAGCATTTACATTTTCTTCTTTAATTTATAGGCTTTCCATATTCTTGTTTATTTTTCTTCTGCAGGTGAATCGAACATCTGAACTTGCTCGTGTCTTTGGCATAGAGTTTTTCTCTGTTCTCTCTCGAGGATCACAATACCGTGTTGAATCCATGTTTCTGAGGTTGGCCCATACACAAAATTATCTTGCCATCTCACCTGGAAATCAACAGGTTCTCACAGTTCCCTTATTATTTCCTTTTCATTTGTAGATAACTGATTACGATGTTGAATGTTTGTAATGATATAATAACCAAGCCTAACAAGATTTTATGGAAGTGCTGTCCACACTCCAGTGTATCATGCTCTCTCCTGGTGGGGTCTGGGGAAAGTAAATGTACGCAACCTTACCTTTGCTAGCAGAGTGGCTATTTTTAGAATTTGAAACTGTGACCTCTATTCTATATCACAAGACAACAACCTGACTGTAGCTCCCTAAAGCATAATAAGATTGTATACAGTGACATTAGTCTGGATGTCTTTTCCTTATCTTGACAGTGTTGAGTTAAACTCTGTAACATTTTCAATTGTCCACCGATCCTCCTGACATGATTTCATTTGTCATTTGTAATATATGTTTTTGCAGTATTCAGTTATTTAATGTTTCATACCATTTTTTATTTATTTTATTTCTTTTAGATGATGTTCTTATAACTAAGAAACCCTTATTTGATAAACTGGTGTTCTTTGACACAAGGAAGAAGTAGATCTCGAAACTAAAAAAGAAAAATACAAATTTTAATAAGATGTTCAAACAAAATTTCACTAGCATTTCCTCTCATGCCACAACCAACACTCCCCTCAATACTCTCCCAAGCTTTTCCTTCCCCACTCATACCCAAAAAAAGGACACTTATAATTTAAAGAGGGGAGGAGGGAGGTTCTTCAAATTTATAATTCAGAGCATACCCTGCATGTCTGCTACTAATATTGAATGCAATACGACAACCATGTTGAAACCTGTCATTTTCTCTCCTCATTTTTCTAATTTCTTGTGTTATTTTTATGAGAAAGGAGATTGGGTTTGATAAAGAAAAAAAACTTTAACAATAAAATGTTCTTGGTTGGGTTTTTATTCAGTGCATCACGAGGTTACCAATCCAATCATTTTGTTTAATAAGTTTTTATCTCTATTAACATTTGTTTCACTTATTCACCATTGAAACAGTTTCGAGATGCATTTCTGTTCAATTTATCAAGTTGTCCCTTGTATTTTTTGTTATTCTGATGCTTCCTTTATGGTCTTTTTAATGCTTGCTTTCATCACCTGTACCCAAGGGGTCAATAACTCATTTTTGTCTCATCTAGGTTGCTTCTCAACCTGCTATGGAGTGCCTTCCTCTAGTAATGGAACCAGAATCTGGATTTTATTCAGATCCTGTTGTTGTGCTTGACTTCCAGTCTTTATATCCATCCATGATAATTGCATACAATCTTTGCTTCTGCACTTGTCTGGGTAAAGTTGTGGGATCAAAGGCCAATATACTTGGGGTTAGTCCATTCTCACCGGAGCAGCATGTCCTGCAGGAGTTAAAGGATCAAATCTTGCTCACTCCAAATGGTGTTATGTTTGTACCTTCCAAGGTGATTCACTCAATATCCTTTTCTTTTCTTATTCTCATTTGATATTTTGAAGTGCTGGACTTAATATTAATGGAACTGAATGAATGCCATAGATTTCACAGAACTGTAAATTGTGGGGCTAGTTTCTCATCATCTGACCAGTGTATTCACTCAATCTTTTATTTTTCTGTATAGTAGCCTTGAATCTTGACCCACTGTCTTCCATCTTCTATGTAATTATTTGTGCACACACAGATGAAGGATTCTTGAACTTAATATTAATGGAGCTGAATGAATGACTTATATTTGCAGAACTTTTAATTACTGAAAATTATGTAGATAGTTTTTGTTTAACTGGTCACTGTCCATATCCTAAAGACCGTACACAGCATTTTGTTTCATCATGATTAGTACTAGTTATTGTTTCCGTTTCTCTGTACAACAAACTGTTACGGCAACCTTTTTCTATAACCCAATCGGCATTTATATATTTGTTTGTATCTTTTAGCCACAGAAAATGTTTCATGTATTATTGTAAGTAACTTTCGTGGAAAGGATGAAGTTACATTAATATGTACTGTACTGTGTCATACAGGTTCGAAAAGGTATACTGCCTCGCTTATTGGAAGAAATCTTAACTACTAGAATTATGGTAAAACAAGCAATAAAAAAATTGGCTCCTGCAGAGAAAGTTCTTCAGCGGGTATGGATTTGAATTGGAATTGAATGCTTTTCCATTGTGCCCAGTCTTTTTTGAGTACAAATATCTAGAATCCATGCTCTTTTATCTTTGTTAGATGTAACGGGTTTAGTCCATATTTTTTGTATTTTTCTTATCTATAAATACATAGCCCTGTGTTCATTATATACAAGATATTAATCATATGCCTCCTTTTTTACTTTATTTTCACATGGTATCTAGAGCTAGGTAAAATCCTTTACTTCCTGGTGAACCCACTGTTCACCGGTGATTTTTTTTCTGCTGCATCCGCCATTTGGAACGGCCAAGTGACGACCATGCTGCAAATATCACAACAATCGGAGCTTCAATGCGCTTCTCCACACCGCGTCACCACCCGCGTGGTAGCGTGTCTGAACCCTCTTATTGCTGCAATTACCGACATCAGAATCGCCTTGTCATCCTCGTTCTAGATTTGCCATTGTCATCCTAATTGGAGTTTGTTTGATTTTTTAGGGTTTTTCTTTCTCTTCCAATGTTTTTCTCTCTCCTCTTCCAATGTCATGAACCTTTCCATCCCTTATTTCTTAAAGCTTTTGAATCCACATCCTTTATTTGTAATATTAGTCCTGGTCTTGATAAATTGTCCATAGGTCACACAAATGTGTCTTTTTGAGGTTTGCTAGATCACAAAAGGGATATAATGTTTCACTCCTTCTCTTAACTGCTATTTCATTTCAGTAGATGTCATTTTCACTAAGTATTTCCATTTAAGCCTCCTCCTTCTCCTCTTGCGTTTTCATCTGATGAAGTAAATATCCTAGTTGTCTATGATCCTCTTGTGTCTAGTGCACCTAAAGATTACCCACCTCCACCAACCCTTCAGGTATACAGTCGTTGACAAACTTTCATCGTCCACCAGATGACTCTCTTCTAGTGCCAACTCCTCCATCCCCTCTAGCTGTGCATTGAACCTGAAATTTCCATTGTCATCCGTAAAGGTAGACGCTCTACTTGTAATTTCTCTTCTCATTATACTCAACCATGCCTTTCGTCTATTTCTTCTGTGTCAATTTTAAAATTTGTAGGTGATGCCTTAGCCCACCCTGGTTGGCAGGCCATGCTTGATGAAATAAGTGCTCTTCAGAATAGTGGGACTTAGGAACTTGTTTCTTTACCTTCTGGAAAATCTATTGTGTTGGTCGTAGTGGATTTTTGCTATAAAAATTGTTCTAATGGTACTATTGATCGTCTCAAAGCTTAACTTGTAGCTAAAGGTTACACACTTTTTTTATTTGAACTATGGTGATACTTTTTCTCCAATGGCAAAGATGGCTTGTGTTTGCTTATTCATAGCCACGACTACTCTTCAACGATGGTCTCTCTATCAACTGTGGATGCCAAAAATACTTTTCTTAATAGGGATTTGCAGGAAGAAATTTATATGGAACAACCTCCAAGTTTTGTTGGCCAGGGGAAGTCTTCTGCATTGGTATATTGTGTCTGCAAATCATTATATGACCTCAAACAATTTCCTAAGGTCTGGTTTGGAAAACTTAGCAATGTTATTCAACAATTTGGTATGACTCGTAGTGAGGTAGATCATTCATTTTTGTATCGTTAATCGAGTGTTAGGTGTATCTATCTAGTAGTATATGTTGATGAAATTGTTCTTGCAAGCAATGATCACCATTGCATTTCACAGGTAACGTTCAGACCAAAGATCTTGGCAAACTCAGATATTTCTTGGGGATTGAGCTAGTACAATCCAACAATGGTACTGTTAACTCTCAAAAGAAATATGCATTGGATATTTGAAGGAAATCGGGTTAATGAATTTAAAATCTGTTGACACATTAATGGATCCCAATGCCAAACTCCTATCTAATCGGGGGTAGTCTCTCTCAGATTCTGAGAAATATAGAGGATTGGTTGGAAAATTAAACTATCTTTTACCTGTCACGACATTTCCTTTGCAATCAGTGTGGTGAGTCAATGTTTTGATGCCCCAATGTAGATAATTGGAATGTAGTCTTTTGCATATTGAAGTATATTAAAGGCTCTCCTGGAAAAGATTTTCTATATGGTCACAACAACCATACTGAAGTTGATTGGACAGGATCTCTTTCTGATAGAAAATCCACTTCTGGATATTGTGTCTCTGCTAGTGATAACTTGATCTCTTGGAAGAGCAAGCAACAAAATGTTGTGGCGAGATCTAGTGCAAAAGCAGAATATAAATATATGACCTCAACTACTTGTGATTTTATTTGGCTTATACAATTACTTAAAGAATTGCAATTTAAAGAGGTCACTCAGCTGACACTTATATGTGACTATCAAGCCACTCTTCATATTAACTAAATTCATGTCTTTCATGAAAGGACCAAAAATTGAAATTTTTATTTGAGAAAAGATTGTATCTAGAGACATCAAGACTGAGTTTATTAATTTTAAATAATCAATTAGCATATGATTTCACTAAATTTGTACGGAACTTAGAATTGATTATATTTATAACAAGTTTCGTATATACGATTTTATGCACCAGCTTGAGGGAGAGTATCAAATGTAACTGACTTAGCCCATACTTTTTTTATGTTTCTTATCTACAGATACATAACCCTATGTGTTCATTATACACAAGGGATTGATCTTGTTCCTCTTTTTTTTTACTTTATTTTCACAGTTTTATTTTGTGATATTTATTGCTCATACTGTACAAAAGAAAACACTAAATTATGATTCTTGTAGTCTGGAATCCTCCCATTTTTTTTCAAAAAACAAGAAATTGAGAAATTTTATAAAATATTCTGACCAAATGCATGCTAAATATTTTTACCGTTATCAGTTCATGAATTTACTTATATCTGCTGTGTATGATGTAGGGAATGAATCTTTTATTTGCGTAATTTAAACATTTAAGTAGAATTTACCCAGTAATATATTTATCTTTTCAGATATTTAATGCGAGACAGCTTGCTTTGAAGCTCATAGCGAATGTAACATATGGCTACACTGCTGCTGGATTTAGTGGTCGCATGCCCTGTGCAGAACTTGCAGACAGTATTGTTCAGTGTGGTCGTAGTACACTGGAAAAGGCTATTTCATTTGTAAATCTACATGAAAAGTGGAATGCTAGAGTTATTTATGGAGATACTGATAGGTAACTAAGTACCATGTGTAATTAGAGTAAATTATAATATTGTCTCCTGAGATTTGCCAAAAGCATACCCAGGTCTCTTATGTTGGAAGTTCGCTGATCTTCATTTTCTCCTGAGATTTGCCAAAAGCATACCCAGGTCTCTTATGCTGGAAGTTCACTGATCTTCATATTTTACTTTTAACAAAAAACTACTGTTAGTTTGATTTTAGGGATTGAATTAGAGAGATTGGTTTGGAAGAGAAGTTGGGTTTTAGAAACCTTCAGATCTAAAGTTATATTATTACTGCTAAAAGCTCCCTTTATTCTTAGACAATCCCCTTAAAGTAAAATTAGCAAACAAGTAAGGTTACGATAAAGATATTCTACATAAAAATTACAGAGAATCCCCTTTTGTATAACAAGGTTTTATTGTCATTACATACGCAAAGATGTCTTTTTGCCAATAATTTCATAATTGTGTAGTCGTTTTTTTTATCATAAGTCATTTCTTTGAACTCATTTTATTCCTTATGTATTAAATATTTTCCAACAGCATTTACGTACGGTTGGCTGGGTTGTGTAACAATAGAAAGATAGCCAGTGGCTAATTTTTTATTGTAGTATCACTTCCTTCCTTCGTGATTATTTTTTTTATTGTGTATTAAAAAAAAACTAATAAAATGATTGTATTTTCTGCAGTATGTTTGTTCTCCTTAAAGGACGCACTTTGAAAGAGTCTTTCGAAATTGGGAGTGAGATTGCCTCTGCCATCTCTGCTATGAATCCTAAACCTGTCTCCCTGAAGATGGAGAAAGTTTATCACCCATGTTTCCTTCTGACTAAGAAACGATATGTTGGCTACAGTTATGAAAGTCCTCATCAAACTGAACCTGTTTTTGATGCTAAAGGTATTGAGACAGTTCGCAGGGACACATGTGGTGCAGTTGCAAAGATAATGGAGCAGTCTTTGAGGCTCTTTTTTGAGCAACAGGATTTATTAGAGGTATAAATGCTAGCAGATTACGTCTTTTATGCACCACATTGAAAGTAATAGTTGTCTAAAAATTGTTATAGAGAGAGAAAATGAGAAACATTTTATGAATTCCCTGTATCAATTACACGGCGAAACCTATTATACATAACAGGTCATAAAATGCAAAGACTATAGCTACCCTGATTATTGTGATTACATACTAATATCTCTCTTTTTTTCACAAGTTGAGGCACTCACCCATCTCATTCATCCTACTTGAATTTTATGGGTTACATCTCCCCGTATTTCTTTGTTGTCCTTTTATGCTGGACCCTAGATATTAAGCCTGTTACTTTGTGGCCAAATTTTGTGAGGTGGAGTTTGAATGAGTTGCATTCAATTTTAAATTATTCTAAATTTTTTGCTGCTACATAGTGTGAATCTGGTGCAATTCGTGCTCGTGTATTTGTCCACATTGTTTTCTGCATAATTAGTTGCTTGGATGTTGTATTCACTTATCCTGATTTTATTTTATTTTTTTGTGAAAATATTGTAATGGAAACTGTCTCGGTGGAAAGTCAATATTCTAGATCCTTTGTACAAGCAATGTCTTTGTTAGAAGAAATTATGTAAATAAGCAGTAGAATTCCAATTATTTGTGCTGGATACTTCATCTGTTCTGAAAATTACAATATTGTTTTCATCTGAATTCATGCTTGTTAAAGAAGTGAAAGGAAACAGAGACTTGAAAGGCAGAAAACCCATGTTTGAGGACGCGGGTGATTGGTGTATATAGGTTTAATACATTAAATACAAATAATTAGAGGATATATAGTTTCCTTTAGATCAAATATTTTGTTGCCTATAAACCACTACATAATAAATGTAGAATATTCTATCCTAAATTTCAACAATGCTTGATACTTTTTATTTGCTGCCTGCAGGTGAAGACTTATTTGCAACGTCAGTGGAAGAGGATTCTTTCGGACAAATTCTGCCTTAAAGAATTTATCTTTGCAAAGGAGGTTCGCTTGGGTACCTACAGTGCAAGAATGTCATCACTTCCTCCTGCTGCAATTGTGGCCACTAAGGCAATGATGGTTGACCCTAGGGCAGAACCGCGTTATGCTGAGAGAATACCCTATGTTGTAATCCATGGAGAGCCTGGAGCTCGTTTGGTTGATATGGTTGTGGATCCATTGGAAGTTTTGGCAATTGATTCCCCATTTAGAATAAATGATTTGTATTATATTAATAAACAAATAATACCAGCTTTACAGCGGGTATTTGGGCTTGTCAATGCTGACCTCAACCATTGGTTTGCAGAGATGCCTCGTCCCACTAGGGAAGCTTCTGCAAAGCATAAATTAACTTCAAATTCCCATCGAACCAGAATTGATTATTACTATCTTTCAAAACATTGTGTATTATGTGGTAGGTTGGTCCAGGCATCAGCCCGTTTATGCAATCAATGTTCTGAAAATGAAGTAGCTGCTGCAACAGCAGTAATTAGTAAGACTTCGAAGTTAGAGCAAGAGATGCAACATCTTGTTGCTGTAAGTATATTTGCCTGTTTTTCATCTATTGTTCATTATGTTAAGGATATTCTAGAGATTGTGCAGGTCTAACTCTTTCTCTTAATAATGGGATTGTTTGTTATTTCACTCGTGGGGGGGAAATTTGCTTTAGTATGACAGGCTGTCTTTTACTTAGCTTAGTTTCTAGTTTTGGTTTGCATTTGGCTCTCTGTCGATTTTCCACTTCTGCTATATCGGTTCAGGTTTGTAGAAAGTTTGTGTTATATCAATGAACCACCTTGTTACTTTTTAGTAAATCCCTCAGATTTGATTCTTTGTGATGCTTTTTCATTTTTGCTCTGTTGATGGTTATATTTTTAAAACTCTTGGTAGATATGTCACCATTGTGGAGGCGGGGATATGCTTCTTGAAAGTGCCGTGAAATGCACGTCCATTTCATGCTTGGTGTTCTTTGAGAGGCAGAAGGTTCAGAAAGAACTGCTAACTGCCACCCATGTTGCTGCGGATAAAGACTGGTATCCGAGATGCAGAGTGGAATGGTTCTGAAAGCTTGTTTTGCTTGCTAGTGTAACATTTTCCTGTACAAAATGGTAAAAATATCTCCATTTTGCGATAAGCCAAATCAAATTTGTATAATTTTGTAATGTTGTAATTTATCAGGTGTAAAGTTAAGCTAATCCCCGCGGACGTGCATTCAGCAATGCTGCAATTTTTCTTACAATTTGTTTTCATCAACACATAGGGTGTGTATTCGTGAGATTATGCGCTCTGCATTCTGCACACAATCATAGATTGCGAGTGTTTTTAATATTTTCCCTTAAAAATAACGTTTTGGCTGAAAATTTGGTTCTGAAATATGTTGAAATGTTTCGGCAACCTTTTTAAAAAGATCAGTCTGAAAAAAAAAAAAGGTTTAGATTATTGTTTAAGAATATTTTAGCTAAATATTATCTAGTTTTAAGCTTAGACAAATGTCTCATTAGAACGCTTGCTTAACTTCTATGAATTTTTTAAAATATTAATTAATGCTATAAAATCAAGTATATGGAATTGGACTTTCATATCTACTTTGCTTAAAATGTAATAAAAATGTTTAAGCAGTGATATTTTTTATAGTATCATTTACTTATGGAGTGATGTGCATGATAAAATTATCAGTGTTAGTATTAAATTATTGAATTTGAATGTTAGTGGTTGAGTAGTTATCGATAATTCTTTTTTACGTTATGGGATGTTAAAATTAAATTATCATTAGAAAGAAAATGCTGGACAAAGCTTAAAGGTGTTTTTTCCTTCTACTTCCTTGTTTATAATCAATTGATATTAAAAAAAAACATTACTTGACGCCGTATGTAAAAAAATTAAATTGAGTTATTGTATTACTTAGTTTCGTAATTCTTTTTGTTTATATTTAGTTCTCATAATTCTCCAGTAGTTGAAATTGAAATTGAAACCACCGTTCTAGATTTGATTTAAAAATTTAACAAAAAAAAACAAAAATGCTTTATTTATTTATTTATTTTGTCATCAAAAGGATCTAAAATATTTAAATAGAAATAAGAAAGACATAAATGGGTAAATTTCCAGCTGTATTTGTTTTACTTTACTATATTCTTGTTACTTGAATTTGAGATACAACAGTTAAGTTTTACAATTAAGAAGTTAAAAAAAATATTATAAGTAAATTCTAACGAAATAATTCTAATTGTGTATCCTGAAGTTAATAATAAAAATAGTAATTTCAAAACTCTTGGTCAGAATCAATCATCACACAGAACTTAAGTTAACCAATTAGCAACTAATAACACTATAGCGATTTTTTAGTTTTTTTTTTTTCTTTTTAACTCGTGCTTCATAGCTTGTTTTTTTTTTTTTTTTTTATTTGTTTTTTTTTTATTTTTTCTTTTTTTAAATTT
>Ga0209700_103436_pt1 | contig 30335 bp, 12 predicted proteins | sample SiratroredBW_FD_187528 | JGI IMG/M metagenome (GOLD analysis project Ga0209700, IMG submission 187528) | Root nodule microbial communities of legume samples collected from California, USA - Siratro red BW (SPAdes) (version 2) | ecosystem: Host-associated > Plants > Roots > Nodule | place: USA...
TATATATATTTGTAAGTCATTTTACTAAATGAGTTGATTTAACAAGTATTAATGATTTATTTTTTATTTATTTAAAAAAAATAAATTTCTTTACTTTTTTTTAATTTAAACTATTTTTACATCAATTTTTTTTTATAATTTTTACTGTGTATAATTTTCACATAAATTGTTCAATTTATTATGTAACATTTTTTTAATTTGAATTATATAATTAATTAGAAAACAACCCAACAAATAAGAAAAGAATGCAATAATTAATTATTTCCATAAAATTGACATAGGTAATAGTAGATAAAAAATTAAAGATAACAAATAAATATATTAAAAAAATTAAGTAAACTTATTTAAAGTACTAACTAAATACTCTTGTGTTGGTTATAACTCATAAATTAGTCAAATCAACTAGGAGTTAAGTTATTGAACTTTTACCAAATACACTCTTTTAAGACAATTAATTTCTTTTAAGACATCAAAGTTGATAGAATGTTATAATCTTTACCACCATTAAATCATTATTGATAGGATTTAGAAATGCATATATCACTTTTATCAAACTCATAGACTTGGAAAATATGTTGACAAAGATAACTAACAAAATATATTAGGTTTCTCACATTAATAAAATATTTCGAATTGATGAAAAAAATGTGAAATTTTTTTTAAAAGATCTATTGAAAAGTCTACTGACTTTACAAACAGACAATTATAGATCTAACCAGCATAAGAAGTCTCCATAAGAAGTGAGGAACCTATTGAAGGTGTCTTTCAAGTAAAAGACATTTTCAAAACATTCAAGCAATAACAACAGAGGAAGCCGAAGGTTCTTCAAGAAAAAAACATATTTTGTCCTTGTTCTCTTGCAATAAAAGATTGTTGGTACATTTATAACATACTAACTGGAATAACATACAAAACAGATGAAGAACATCAAATTGATCATATACGTTTACTTATGACATCACAAGAATTCAGTTTACATGAGTCGAATATTTGACTTACGACATTGCCGGCACTGCACCATTTCTAATAAATTTTACCTCCGCTGACAAATCAATTGACCAAAAACAAAATTGGAAAAATGTGAAATTGTGCAGACAAAAGGAAGAGGGAAAAAAATTGATATCACACAAGAAAGGTATGATAATGTCAAAGATATTCTTTACTTTCAAGATTCAAGAACTAAATAGAAATTTTGTAGTGTTGCAAGAATGCTAAGAAATAGATATGTAGTTTCCTGAAAAAAATTGCTTTATCATTGATGAATACAGAACAAATATGGTAAAAGGTTGAAATGATTATAGATCATTTTATTAAGTTTTAATTGAAAGCCATGATTTCACTGCCCAAATTGATGAGAGTGTTACTTGATGTGGAAAATTTAGTCACATCAACTTCAAGTCATTAAAAAGTTCATAAAATATAAATTTGAGAAGAAAAATGTTGGCATTTGGTGTTTTAAAGATAGGAGTTAAACTAAATAGCTATGGTGACGGTGAATAGGTCATAAATTGGTATACAACTTACAAACAAAATGAGTAAAACACTTTTGAAATCAAATTTGAAGATAAAGTTTGATATTTACAAGACAAATCTCATAGAGTGTCACAGTTATGGAATCTTGCCAAGTTATAAGATGTACTTAAGTCCAATAGTTTGGTTAATACACTAGTTGTTAGCAAATCCTGATATTTAATTAGGATTAACTTCTCAAGACAGAGAGAAGTACACATAAGAATAAATTATGCTTAAATTAGACAAACAATGGAAGAGTCATTGAAGAATTTAACTAAGAATTTATTTTTTATGAACTCTAACATGCACAAAAAAGCACTTCAGCACCAAATCAAATTCCCCTGCCAAAATTTCCCTCCAGGTTCTAGCGATCTACATGGTTGTTAGCAAAATACTATTCCAAATCCAATAACTCCCTTAATAAGTACCTGAAAATTTTCTCCTATACTAAAGACTTCTTTTGAGAAGCCTTGATAAAATGATACCACTAAAAGCTGCATGCAGCATCCAAATGTTTCTCCTGAACCGTATCATGATTATCCAGCAGAAAAGCAAAACAAAAAGGATGTCCTTTTGGACCCCGAAACTCAACCACTCAAGTAATTCAAACCAAAAAGTTACATAAAAGAAGACTCTTCCTCTTACTAGAATTAAAAAATTCATCATTTGGTAAGGGGAAAAACAGAAGAACCACATTCACTTCTATTCTAGAGATTCAAATCAAAAGGAGAGGGCACGCATTGAAAGTATTAAACATTGATGCACAAATTTCGTCAGAATTATAAAGAAGAAACAGAGAGAAAGTAAAAGTAAGAAAGCTAGAAGAATGCACTCTTTACAACAAGGACCAAAACGAAGACAAGAATCCCAATTTCTCTTCCATATTACATTCTTTATGTGTACTTTAGCAGGCACATAAATAAAGACTAAGCAGCAAATAAATTATAAATTATATAATATAAAACACAAATTATTGTTATATATGAGATGAAACACCCCACCCACCCAGCTCAGAAAAGAAGTTGTAGTTGTTGTTACCAGCCATAGACAACTCTGTTGCACCTGTCCTTGAGCCACTTGAAACTCTTCCTCAGAGACCCTTTCAGTTTTCCTTCAACAGCATACACCTTGTAGCTAGCGACCCTCTTTTTACGCTGCAACTCCGGGTCACTGAAGCTCCAACTTTTCGATGTGGACCCATTTGTCGATTTCCCCTTCTTGAACTTGTCATCGTTGATGTTGTTGTTCGCCGTTTGGGTTGGGTGCACGGAAGAGGCGTAGGAGGCACTGTAGCAGCGGAGATCTTGCATGCCAGTTCCAGTGTAGGGCTCAATCTGCATCCTCCCGTCGCCGTACGATTTGGATCTGAAGTCTTCCATCGTCGGTGGCGATTGCAGAGAAAGGGAAGGGTGGTGTTTGCCAACAGCAACTTAGGCAGAACAGAACATGTTTTGTTTGTTTTTCACCGATGATTTTTTGCGTTTTCTTAATCAACTGTTTCTGGAGGCGCTGACTACTATGCCTTTTTCCTTTTTCGCGTCGGTGCTAATTTTTTTTATCTGTAATAAAATAAAAGGATTTTCGGCTTTGGCTTTGTTGAGGGTGGATCATGGAGCCAATGGGAAAGTGACACGTGACGAATGTCACGTGACAGGCACGCCGTTGAAATTTAGCAGTTGGGTTGGGTTGGTGTCTGAATTGGATCATGTGCTCTTTGTACTTCATGGGGTTACCTTTTTCTATGCCAATTTATAGCTGCTCATCATTACTCACTTACCCTTGCATTTAAACTTTTTTTTTTTTTTTTTTTTCTCTCAACTGAGAGTTTTTGACTAACCAAGTATTTGTCATTGACACAAACCCTCTGTGCTATTAACTGTTCATTAACTTATTGTTATATAACTAACATTAAGTAATCAGTTAACCACATCATAATATAGATTAAGTACATTTTATATTTTAAATTAACTACTCCAGTTTGTATTACTTCCAAATATGGTTACCACCACCTATTGGTATCTTTCTTTTTTTCATCACATTGATGTAACATACATTAGTTAAAATTAATGTTTACTTTATTTTTATCTTATTCTTGATCTTATTTTGAACATTAAATGAGTCTTAAAAGTTACTGAAATTTTAAGATTTTAAAATATAAGATGTATATTATAAAAGGAGATTGTGATTTATTTTATTTATATATTTTATATATAGAGTAAAATCTAACGCAATATCAAATATTAATAATATCTGAATTTTAATTTCTTAATCTAAATAATATATAAATATATTTTTATCTTTATATAAAAACATTTTAAAAAATTTAAATGTATTCCAAAAACTAATTTAAATAAACGATATCAGTAAATATTTTTAATATTCTTTCTTACCTTAATATCTTCTATTTGAACGTTATATATTTGATTTTTCTCCTCTTCTTATTTTCGTAATTTTTATCTTTTTTATGAGATTACAAATCACATTTTCATTCAATTTAATATGTTTTAATATTTTTTTTATAAATATCTTTCTTATCTATTGTGAATCTTATGATAATGATATTAGATCTTTGATGAATATTAGAATGCGGTTCCTTATTTACCATCAAACTTTTTAAAGAAATATTTATCTTTTTTTGATTTTGATCTTAGTTTATATTTTCTTAATTTGTAGCTACTCCTCTTTTCTAAAATTTAAAGCAAAAACTTTTATATTTCATATAAATTTTGAATTAAATTATTTGCATATTTAATCGCACAAATTTTATTTTCAGAAGAGAATTGTAAAATACTTAACAATTTTTTTATTAATCTCAGTAATATGTAAAACATAAAAAATTAATTTGATACCTAAATAAATTTTAAGTGTAATTATTAACTTTCACCATAAGTTATTCTATTTATAATTTTTACTTTAGAAAGATATCATTTGTTAAGTTTTTTTGAAAAGTTTTTGTTTATTGAATTATTTAACTGTAGTTATATGATTTGTACAACCACATTCTATAAGTCAATCTTTTTATGAATTGTTAGTTGTAACACATGATATTGTAAGAAATAATTTTTGTTGAGATATTGAGATTATATATCTTTTCTATATATCTCAATTAACCATACTTATGATATTTTACATCTCGCTTCCATCAACAGTGATGATTATTTTTCTTGCATCATGAACAAGACGAAAAAAATTAAATAAGTAGTCTCAACAAAAACTTATTTATTCATTTATATATCAATAATCAGTAATTAACTAATCAATAAACAATTTAAATGAAAAATTATAATAGTGGCACTTTTTCAATTGAGAACTTATATGCTAGAATCATTAAACTGACTTTCGTTAATAAAAATCGAACAAAAGGGCCCTAACCATTTAGTAAAGTTTCCGGCTACACGCAAAGTATTCCTTTTGAACAAACCAGAGATACTTGGTTAAGTTTAACATGCTAATGCAGCTCAAAAAATGGCATATTAAAGAACGTTGTTCGTCGTCAGTGGAAGTTGGAAGACAAGGAAGAAATGAATATATTGAGCAAAAACCATTTACATCATACTAATTAACATTTAACAGAAACCAGTTACACTGTTCCTTGGTAGTTACTAACAACTCTCAAAAATGCATATATTGATACAATTGCCAGAGGGAAGGAGGTAAGTACATAGATCAAGATAAATTAGCCTGGCGAACTGGCATATCATGTGGATATTCATCCAGGGCAGAACAGCCACTGCCAAGGTAGATGTAAGTACTTGAAGAAAACAATATTGATTAACATATCCACGTCACTGAATAATTTAATGCTAGCTCTGGTCAAGTTCGCTTTTCCTATTCATCAAGTCATGGTAGTAGAGCAGTACACACATAGGTTGTCCAAGGATACAGAATATGAACCAAAAAATCATATTTCCAACCTGACAAATTAACAAACCAACGAATCAAATTCCAGATGATGGAGTTTTTAAGACATTACGAACCAATATGCTTATATACATACCATTGAGTTTCTGAATTTATCGTACAGATAATGAGTGATTAAGACCAAAGGAACCTATTAAAAAAGGCATTCATTATCATGTCAATTGAACCAAAAATATGGACGAAATCATAATCCACAACTATTACAAGACATTGCACAAGTTAATTACTCCAGAGAATAATTTCTTTCGGTTGGGCATAAAAGAGCAGGGAATTTTTTATAAGCTGGCTTCACCTTTGTCCGGAAGAGTTGGAAAGTTTGTGTTATTTTTACTGTGAAATACTTTAGTTTAATAGTAGAAGGTTAGCAAACAGTAGTATGATACAGTTACTTGATTTCACCTGAAACATAATTCCACCGAAAGCCCACAATTTGAATATGTGGCAAGGAACAGCAATGCACAGCTGCACTCAGAAGAAAGAGAAATCGTAAGAAAAGCTCCACAACTCTGTCTAAAGAAAACTTTGATAACAAGTTACAACACGTGCAAAAAATTGTTCATGGATAAAGAAAACATGGCTGACTAGGGAGATTTTAGTGCCAAAATTAATAGTGATAACACGGGTAGAAACTAGAAAATGTAACAGTCCCTTAATATTCATCTCAATCCAATTTTAAGATATGCAAATTGCAGTACCTAAGCATGCCAAGGTAAAGGATACAACGTACTTGAGATTTAGGTAGCTAGGTTTCTGAGGCCATCATCAGGTTGTAGATAGTGCAAAGACAAGTAATGTCCTATACCTATATTTAGCAAATCAGTCCCAACCTACTTTCTAACTTTCAATCCTCTTCCACACAGTCCCAAACAATTGAAAGGGTAGGAACAAAGATATTCCAAGAATAAATTAAAGCAGGTTTCTTTCAGATTTCTATTGTGTAGCATGCAGACAAGCACACAAGCAGAACAACAATTTTGACATAATACCAAAAAAATGAAAGAGGAATGTGCAAAGAAATGAACAACACACCTCATGGAATAAAGCAGAAACCAGGAAGGCAATTAAAAGAGCAACGGCCTGTACAATGATGAAAGATCAAAATCATAAATATATTTAGAACTCAAATAAATAAAATACCAATAATGTTTGAGAAAAAGAAGAGCCAATCCAAATACTGACCTATGAGAAACAACTATGTTAATAAGATATTTTTGATAAAAAAAGACCAAGGAAAAAATTCACAAAAGATATATTAAACATGATTAAATAGAAAAAAAAAATTAATGGAGTTCCCTAGGAATTCTTGTTCATGTGAGTCATGTTTATGCATTCCAAAGTCATTTATCTGAAACACAGAACAGTGGATGAAGTTCAATTATTGTCTATCGATTGATAACTTTCTACTCATAGCCCCAAGTGCATCAGACATATCAAACCATAACATTAGTCGATAAAAATATATACATGTTTTAAAAGAACTTACGTAATAGATATGTAATAGCCTTATTCACAAGTTTTTACATAACTGTGTTTATTAGGGTAATAGTAAGATGTCCATTTCGCTTCAGTTATGTTAAACGTGACAACTTACTGGCGACCTGAGATGGTAAACAAAGGCTGACAATATCCTAAAAAGTGATTACCTTTGGTATACCATGCCTTAAACACGGAAAATATAGGTGGCGGATCATCCATTTGTGAACAGGCTGCAATGTGAAAGAATCCACTTAGTTGTATACAAATGGTTTGGAATTACAGGTGATAAACAATCAACTATATGTTCTGATATTTAGAACCATTTGTTCAGTAACAGATGGCAAAAAGTTGTAACTTCCCTTTCTTCCTTTTGTTCAAACAGTCTGCGTTGTCAGCCCTTATTATACAGAAAGGGAAAGTTAAATAAAATATGCATGTTTGTGCGTGTTCACATGAATTTCATCCTAATAAGAGACGCAGACAAAAAAAAAAATGTTGATCAAAATTCAGTCTGAAAAAGAGACATACCATATTCCACATTCTCCAATACTGATGGAAGCGGCAGCAACACCACAAATACAGATAGCGAAGACAATATGTCACAAAACTCTTTTGTTTAAAGATTAAGAATAATGTAAGAAACACCTAATTAGGAAATAACTTACATCTTCAACAGTTTTGGCATTCCACCAGTCCTTGTAGAATTCCCGATCACCAAATCGAAGAAGCTCTGCTAGTATATTTAACCTACATTGAAACAGTCAGTAGAAGGATTAGCTGCCTCAAATATGAACTAAATCTTTAAAAAAATCATAGCTTAACCTTTTCTAATACCCACAAATACGACAAGCAGATCAGCATTTATGCTTGCACAAAAAACGAGCAGAAATGAAGAGTAAAGTATCCTCACTGGCCACAGGAAAAATATACCAACCCATAAATAAAACTAGGCTAATAAATCCCTTATATCTGTCAGAGTCTCACTTAAAATGACCATTGGCGGCTCACCTAAGCCTATAAAACTAATTTTAGATCTTAATAAGTCCTGACAGCAATAGTCTCTACATGCATAACTTTAAATCACCTAGATCTTACCACTGATGATGCAATTACTATTGAGGGTTTTTAGTAAGGTGGATATCACTACAAGGATGCTTTGAAAGATTAATTAATTACAGACTTATAACATCATCATCATCATCAAAATTGTCAGGGTACAGAGTCAAGGCATGAAACACAAGAAATTAAAACCATAATTATTCGATTTATGACAAGTGAAGCTAACTTCGTATTAATATCTTGTAAGAAAAATGCGCCCGTACATGCATGTTGAACAAAGTAAGGGATGGTATACCAAAGGTGAAAAAAGCAATAGAACATGCAAAGCCACACGTATAGATTTGGAACAGAAAGCTTCAGAACTCTTTCGATGGCATAAAGAAGGTCTCCCTTGAAAGGATGCTGTGAATTTTGTACAATAGGATTAATGTACTGCAAAATTGCACAGTCAAAACAACGTCAGAATACCTGCAGAAACAACAAAATAGAACTCGAGAAAAAAAAATGCACAAACAAAAAGAGAGAAAATGTAGAAATGACAAAATTTATTAACCAGTACTGCTTACTTGTTCAATAATCAAACCCATAACTCCTGTAAATACTATCAGCTTGACAAGTTGACGAAACACCCAACCCTTTCGAATATAAGGTGTGCGAGGATAGCTTAGCTAAAACAGCATATCATAAAACAAAATACAAGTACGTAAATATGTGAGAAACTTTGCTCTCAAAATAAAATTAAAAAGTGCAATCCACATGGAGATACATTTGTGCAAAAAAAAGCAAAGACGTGTATAAACCTACTTAAAGAGCACCCAAGCAAAATTTTGGCAAATTAGGTAAACATATTGAAGTGAGAAGCAAGCACTACAATATGCACAGTGACAAACAGAAAACCAACCCCCTCCCCTTCTTTCTCAAAAGGAGCGTGAGGAAGACACTGACAGACACATTGTGTCTAGAAACTAGCAGATTGCAATGGGAAGTCCACGAGGAATTTTGTACAATTGGAAGTATAGGGAGAGCTAGAGAAAGGATTTTGGGATTTCTGCCATAGATTTTGTTATGCATATTTGGTGGCAAAGAAATAGAAAAGAGTTTTGAGTGTTGAGATGAACAAGGTCAATGATCAACACATGAAAATGGAAAGGAAATACAGGATAACAAATGAAGACATTTGGTGAAAGGTATCGCACGTATTGAAGACAATAATTAAAGAGGGTTAGTATGATAATTTATAATATGTATTGGAAAATCCTATCAAATGATCACACATAAAACTCACAGGATCAATTAATCTTGTTAGGCGGGAATTAATTCCTAGCTGTGTAAATTAGTGGGGATGGTTACAGCAATTAGTTCCATTATATGTTAAACAGGGTTAGTGAGATAATTTTATACGAGGATTTGTTGTATTGTGAAGGAGAAACACTTGCCAGAAAATTATCCCGTTTTCATGTCCTCATTCAATATTCAGTACAAGAAGCATTAATTTTCTCATGTTCTGTCTATTGGCTCCCAACAGCATGTCAGACACTGACTAAAAACCACAAATATATTCACAGCAAAGACATATGGGTAAAGTCCACATAGTAGTGTCTATAAGCAATCGATACGAGAAAATGAATACAATTGTAAAATAGGTGAATATAATGAGGCAACTCTACAACCGTTACAAATAAAAAGAAGTTGCTTCCAAAAAACTAACTAAATCACTTGAAAGTACAGCTACCTGGTAACATAATGTAGGAGCAACCATGAAGTATGCCAAGCTCTTGAAGCTAACACTGTAAGGATGGTCCATATTCACAGAATTGGGTACTGCTTCTCCCTATAACACAGGAAACATGTCCGAAAAAGGGGGGAAACAGGTGTTTATATATCACACATTCACACAAGTGAAAAGCTAATCATCCAGATATAAGGAAGTAATAAAAGGGAAAACAGGATGGAAATAATTTGAATGGAGAAAAAATAAACCATACTTATTATGAAGTTTTAAGAGAACATGATCTGTAAATTACAGCTTAGTCAAGCACAATATTCTTGTATGAAAACTAATCATCAAATACATCATACAACAAGTATATAAATAATTGAAAATGACATTTTGTAATTAATATCTATCAACTTATAAGTGGAATGAGTCTTAAGAAAACATTTGTCCTTATTTAGTTATTTAAATTGTCGGGAAGGTATCTTTGATACTGTCAAAAGTAGTTTTAATTTAGTTATTTAGTCAGTTTCTGTTTCAAGATAGTTTCTGATTTTGTTTTCCCACAAACAGTAACAACTCCTAAAATCAAGGAGCAACATCTTTTTTCAGCGTATATACAGTGAAATACACAATAAAATATATGCTTCAGCATTTCCCAAATAGAAAAAAATTCACATTACTTTCTCTGCTACTTTTCTCTTCCAACATTTTTTTATCTCAATTAAAATCCAACAATTGGTACTAGAACTCTCTTTTTAAGGGACCTATGAAATGGACGATGAATAATTTTTCTCACAAGTTACTCCTCCTATCTTTGATGGGGAGAACTGTGACCTTTCGATTTGTGGGACGCTCACAAGAGGATTGTCAAGCCAACAATTCTTGGAGTGCGACTTATTTGTTGGGAAATTTCACTTAAATCCAAATAATGGTTTTAGGATGAAATCTGAGATGGTATCAAAGCCTATTTAGGCTCACTTGGTTTGGCAAGCATGTTGGAAGAAGGGATGTTGGGAAGGTCCTCATTACTTGCCTCCATTCTTAGAATTTGGCTCATATAAATGTTGGACAGCTTCGCTAACTGCCAATTGGTTTTAAGTTAAAATTTGACACGGTATCAGAGCCAATAGTCCATCTTGATAAATCATCTATTTTCAAGCTTGTCTACTCTGGTAGCCACCGAGGCAGGGGTTGTTGGGAAGTCCCACATTACCTACCTCAATTATTGTAATGCAAATTATGCTAAACCGTTAGCCAGTCTAACACTTATTAGACGGTTTAGTCATGCTAAACGATCCAAGGCCTCTCATGGTCTAATATTGATATTGATGATAACAAACACTTCAAGTAACTATTTGGGATTTAATGAATTTGGTTTTTGCACAAAATTTCTGTAGTTTTAGGAATTAGACGGTCAAAGCAGTGCTAGAGGATCAACCTTGGATTAGACAGTTAAAGCTACACTAGACAGTCAAAGTTGCATTAGATGGTCAACCCGGGTCAACAATACATTAGACTATCAAAGTCCCATTAGATGGTCAAAAATCCATTAGACGGTCAACAAGGCATTAAATGGTCAACAAAGCATTAGATGGGCAACACTGCATTAGATGACCTAATCTTCTCTTTTGGGTTAGACGGTCCAACCATTGCATTCAACCAGACAACAAGGATCTATTAAAGGAACTAATAATGCAAGCACTCAAAACTTAGGGTTGGCAATGGCAATACACTGTCGTAAATGGGAAAGACACCGTAGCAATATAAACCTACAAAGTTCATTTTTGATGTGGTGTAAGTTCTTAAAAATGATCAAAAATTGTAGAGTGTCACGTAACTAGTTGAGATAAAGTTTTCTTCGAAAACAAAAGTTGTTTGATCAAAGATGCAGACGACAAATATATTCTTAAAGTAAAACTAGGAGGGAAAAGCTTTGTTTTAAATGCATTGGTGGAGTAGCAAATTTCTTTTCCAATAAAAGAGGATATCATTGAATTGTGCACAAGAGGAAAAATTCTGAAGAAGATCACGCTAATTTCGGAATAACAGTCCCAAAGATGGAAGTGGTGTTACTGAAGAAAAAACTAAAGCTATTGTGCAAAAACGCACAAACAAGCTGATATAGTAGGAGTGAAAATGCTCTAAGAGAAAATTTGTTTGGATTTTTGGCTAAAGACAAAATAAAGGAGAAAGCTGCAAAAATGGAACATGGTAGGAATTGTTTGAAGTCTCTGATTTAGAACTTGAAAGTTGAAAATGTCATGGCCCAATCACATGAGAAGGAAGCAATAGTATTTCAATAGGAAATTTCTCATTTAAAACAGAACAAATGATGTCATATCCAAGACACTGTAATTCAGCAGGTTGAATTTTGAGGAAGAAGTTAGAAGTTTGCCACCTCCAAGGCAAGGAGAAGTGTTTGGGACTTGCTTTAGATGCTGCCAAAGATGTTTTAATTTTGTTTGAACAAGTCAATCAGTAAATTGAAAAGAATCTGTTATGGTTTAGTCAGTTTCTGTCTTTTAGATAGTTTTTTTTTTTTTTTTAAACTTTATTTTCCCATTATCAACAACAACTTCTAAAATTAAAGAGCAAGATGTTTTTTAGTGTATTTTATACTGATATGCTTGATAAAATATATGCTTCAGCAGTATCATAAAAAAATATTCACATAAATGTTATCATGTTAAGAACTTATGTCTTGCATGAACTTATGTTTTGTTTGGTGTATTTTGAACTTATTTAATAGTAATTTACTTCTATACTTAATTACTATATTATTGGGGTTTACTATTTTGCTTTATTATATCATTTATAGGTACATAAATATTTTTTATACAAAGTAAATTCTTACGAGTTTGCAAATCGAGTTTACACAAACTCTTGAGTTTGACAATGCTACATAAGACCATGTTGGGTAAGGAGAAAATTAGATGAAAGAAAAATCAGAAAGAAAAAACAAAATGATGACAGAAAACAAAAGAGAGAAAAGTTGACTTCAAGAAACAAATCTTTAAAATTCTCTCTCTCCATTCAAACAGAGGGTATATATTTACCTTTTCAATTGATTTGGTAAGTTGTCTCATATCATAGTTTGTATGTGCATAAGACACCAATTTTAACCATACAACGCAGGAAAATAGCATTAAAGTGACACCCGATAGAAAAGCAGAATCACACCTGCAGAGGAAGGGGTGACAAGTCAATCCATCTGCCCTATCCTTATTTGTGAAAGGACTACGCACAACCATAAGAATATTTTATCCCTCAGCAATCATCTTCATTGCTCAATGTTCATATAGCAATCCAATAATAGATTGAAAGGTAATTCAATTCCAACATCTCAAATAATTTAAAAATAATGAAGTTTTAAATTTTCAGTGCAGGAGAGTGACCGTTATCAAGTATCAACTTAAATGACATTCTATAAAAAAATTCTTTCAAAATGGATGATGTAACAACAAATGTTAAAACAAAAAAGGAGCCAAGACTGCAGACCCAGAATAGATTTTGAAGAATATATGTCAAATAAATTAAACTAACCTGAGAATCACTAAAATTGGATACAAAATTGAAGCTGAGGTAATAATTATATGAAGTAGAACAACGACCTGCAACATTAAAGTCAACATGATATTCCCGTATATACAGATAGTGAATATTATTCGGTTAAGAATAGCACATTACTACTAATCATATCCAAAAACTATTTTAGTTTATACAGTTGAAATTTAACAAAGCTCACATGGCGTGATCACTTACTGATTCGGGTATACACTTCCGCTGAGCCAACTTCTCCACTATAAAGGCAGTAAAAGGAAATACCACAAGAGAAAGACTGTAATGCGGACAATCACTTACTGTTACAAAACATTTGAAGAAACAACCCTAAAAATAATTATACAGTACATAGTTTATCCTCATGAGAATTCGTGAAGGGTGTTACCAACACATGAGAAGGGGCCAGTCACTTAATGAATACGAACTAAACCAAAATCCAGACTTGATCAGCAAGCCATACTGCAAAAAAAAAAAAAAAAAAAAAAAAAAAAAAAAAAAAAAAAGGAAAAGAAAAAAAAAAAAAAAAAAAAAAAAAAAAAAAAAACACACAATAAGAGAGACAATAAATACGGAACCGTCAAAATCAAGGCCATAAATAGAAAACAGAAAATTGTTACAGGTGAACGGACAATTAAACAGGAAAGAGCAAAACCTTCATTAGATTCTCGATTATGAGTCTGCTATTTACTGCAACAAGTACTACGATACAGAGGTTGAAGAGGCCCGCGTGACTCTGCAACTGATTGAATAATTAGTAAACAAATAAAACTACAGAGTCATCATCACACCAACTTATCAACCAAAACAAAGTAGGTAAAAAAAAAATCCCCGATCCACCAACTGTATTAAATTCAAATCATAAATTGATACCAACTAGTTTCCAGTACACATAAATAAATCAAACAAGCTCTCACTAGCGCTAACATACACTATTTAAAACACCTCAAAGACGCTCTCATTCAAGACTCTGCAATTTCTATTTTGTCTGAGTTGTTAATTATGCCGAAAGGGAGCAAAACGGCAAGGTTCTGTTCATTTTCAATTAGTTTCGCAGTTTAAGCAACATTGAGGTCGAAGTTAACAGCCAGAACCTGACGGAAAATGCTGTCGGAGCTGAGAGGACTTTCCTTGACTCTACGGTGAGCGGGGACCGAAGGCCGGTACGCGAATTCGAGGACGGAGGTTTCAGTCTCATGTTTTTGTGGTGGTTGTGAATAGGCGACGGCGCTGTCCACGGTGTCCATGGAGTCATCGGAACCGAAATCCTTGGCCAAGTCTTCGCCGGAACTGTCGGTAGACTCCGGCGAATTGTAGAGAGCACCGGCGGAGGTGGCGGTGGGTCTACGGCGCACCGTAGAACGGTTGATAGCAGTTGCTATGGTTTCACGCTGACGAGAATTCTCCATCGGAGAAGAAAAAGAGAGTGGGATTCCTTCCTCAGTCTTCTCCAAGAAGGAACAGGTCCCTACAATTGTTTTAATATTAATTAAATTTTGAAGAGAATCAAAATTTCTGTCTATATATAAGGGTTTACCATTCATTGACCAGTATCTATCAGCAATTTTACCAAATTAAAAATATTCATTCATTTTTAATAAATATATTAAATAATTACTGTTAATATGTATCATTACTTTCTAAATATGAATTATATCCATTAAGGTAGCAGTATATGTATAAGTATTTTTAAATATAGAAATTATATTATGATTATCAATTATCAATTATAGTATATAGATATTTTGAACTTGCAAATTATGTTTTTATTTATGATAATTAATTTATATTGTAAATATTTTTTTTTAAAATACTGATATTCAACTTAGATAAACATAATAAAAATTAAAAATTAAAAAAAATTAAGAAAATATCTAAAAACGCGTGAACCATATAAATACAGCTGAAATCACTCTAGTGGACAAATCATCATTTTCAAATCAAAGTGTTCCAAAACAATTTTTCAATAAGAATATTTTAATAAAATTTTCTTAGTGAAAATGTTTTTTATTTTGGTCTAGTTGTCTACATATATATTTATTTATAAATTGAATTTAGAAGTGTTTTTAAAACTATCATAACTTTTTATTCCAATAAGTATTAATATACATGATATTATGTTTAGTGGATATTAACTTTATAAATAATATTTGATGTTATTAAATTTAGTAGATATTATTGATACCAATAAGATATTACATAAAAATAATTTATATTTATTACATTTTAGTATAGAGCTATGATATTATTTTGAATGATAACGGCGTAATGCATTTCAATGTGTATATTGACAATTAAAATACATGGTAATATACAGAAATTAAATATATAAAGTGAATAAATTTAATTATGTAAAATAAATATGTTAAAATTAAACATTAACCATTAAAAAATTCTGAGAATCTAAGTAATAATAATATGAAAGAAAGGAATAATAAGCGTATTTATAGATTTATGAGAATAGGATAAAAGAGGAAAATGGGAAGGTGGTGTGATGGTGATGTTTGTTAGGATGTGTGACGATGGACAAAGATAGAAAGGAATCTGATGATTCCTATAAATGTGTGAAAGCGGTTGTGAAAGATGCTAATGTGAGATATGCTAATTTATGAGAAAAAGAAAGGTTCCTTACTCAAGAAACTTTTCATTAAAAAAAGAAAAACTTTTTTTTTTAATAATGGTTTTATAAAAATTTTCTAATAATATATATCTATTTTTGTCTTTTAACAACAAAGTCCGTGGGAAAGAGCTAAATATGAAAGTATCAAATGTTCGTGCAATCTTTTTCTCTAATTTTCAATAAATAAATAAAAAATTCTACTTCTTTTTTCACTCCTTTAATTCCCTTTTTATATAAATAATTATAAATAAGATTCTAGATTTAAACTTAAACATAAAAAATTACATTTTTAAATATCTTAACAAATATTATGTGACTTGCAAGTTGAAAAAAGCAATTTATTAATATTTTTTTTCTCTTCAAGACTCATCAAATATTAAAGGAGATAATATTTGATGATATCATAGAAATTGCCATATAATCCGTATTTTTTAAATTGGTACATTCCACGCCTTTTAAAACATGTCTAATCTCTCAATTTTTCCTTTTTTAGAAGAATCATTTTTATTTTATTTACATTTATTTTATATAAAGTTTTATATATAATATGTATCTTCTTTAAGTTTTTCTTCTGTTAAAAACATTAAATAAGAATAAAAAGAACTTCATAAAGAATGATATAATTATCTCAATAAATTTAGTTAAGATAAAAACTGATAGATTATAATATCATTTTAAAAAATAAACCTTAAATTTAATTTAATACTGACGTGTAAAATAAGTTTACATATATCTGTATATTTGATTATGTCTCTAAATTTTTATATTTTTAAAAAAAATATTAAATTAGTAAGATTCATTTCTTAACTTATATTATCTAATAACTTATTACTTCGTCATTAAGTATCTACAAAACACAAAGAATAAGAATATATATATATATATATATATATATATATATATAAGTTATTTTTTTACATATTCTAAATCACTATCAATAATATTTGTAATAAGTACTAAATTAATAAAGTTTAACTACTTGAAATTGTGACCCTAATATAAATATGTTTAAATTGGTTATAAAGGTTAAAAGAAAATAATTAAAAAAAGTTCAGAAAACATCAATATCTTTCACTTAAATCTTATTTAGATAATAACTCACATACCGGGGAAAGAAAAAAAAATGTAAACATAAAGTATAATAAATAATAGAGTAAAGCTAAAGACAAATACAAAACTTATAAAATATTGTTACATACTTTTTTTTATGAAACTCTTTCAAACCGGGTACAGATAGTATGAGTTCTATCATGGAAATAAATTTTGAAAGCAAGATTGCATGTTTAAAATTATTAAGACAATCACATGAAAAAAAATTAAGTTGAAATAAAAGATCATTTAAATACACTTTATGGTATTATACTATCTCCACAAACTTAAGATAAAACAACATTTAATTGGGTGAAAAAATATGAATGAAAAAAAATAGAGAAACATTATTTATTATTTTTTTCATAAATTATTCTACAAACTCATTGAAATAAATTAAAACTTATTTTTAGAGGATGAATTTATTTAATAAACACGTCTTACTTTTTGATAAGTTGGGTAGATTTATTGGTTATTTAACTTGGTTTTTTGGTCTATGACAAGGTTTTGACACCATGGAACTTCCTTGTTCATATTCACAACTTCCCAACTTAAATATTTTAATTAAAGAACTTTACACAAGCTCAAAAAATTCTTATGAAGTTAATTTCTCTCTAACTACCTACACATTGTAAAAAGGGTAGGAATTGTGAGGTTGAGGAAGGAACTGATTTTGCATAAGCTTAAAAGAGACTGTTTTGAAAATTTCGTTGAAGAATATAAAAAAAACCTAAAGAGAATCAAGTTATAGAAGGTAAACTCTACCTGTATCTAAGATTACTTTTGAAATTGAATGCTAAGACTACTAATAGAATGGGACTTCATAAAATTCCTGTTATGACGATCTCTTTGAGCTTTATTCAGTTATTTACATTAAGGTGCTTTTGTCTGATTTTTAGTACAAGACATTAAGGTGCATAATGTAATTATAAAACAAAATGTTTACTTTATATTGTGTTTGAGTTGAAAAAGTTGTAGACGAACTGACAATCAATTATCAATAAATAATCGATTATTTTGCATCCAGTTGATTAATTATAACAGAATATTTAATCGTGTAATAAATTAAATTATAATAGCATGTTTACAAATTCAGTAGAGAAATTGGTTATTTGTAATTAGGTGATTTTTTAAAAAACAATTTTGATTTACTTTTCTATAGGTTTATTTTTGAAGTGAATTTTGTCGATCTCCCATTTAACTTGTATTACGTGTTTTTCTTTTCTTTTCAAATATAATTTTAGTTTTAAATAAATAAATAAATAAATGTTTTTCTTAAGTTCGTTCAACAGCTTATAAAAATATATAATTACATAAACTTTTTTAAACACACGCTTAACCTCTCTCCGTTTTAAGACTAAAAGGATATACTTTTTTTTTTTTCAACAATAACTAAACTTCCATTTTGTATAGTTAAAATATTGTAAAGAAGGATAAAAAAATTATTTAATATATTTATATATTTTAAAGTAAATAAATGTTTTTTGGAGATTGAAAATTATAATTATGTATTGATTTAACTTGAGATTATATAGATCTATCAATTTTATGACGAACTACTCTTTATCTTTATCGTAATTAATAAATCCTAGACATATCAAATTTTATAGCAGGTTAGTTTTAATTTTTAAAATTTATAATAAACTTCGTGTAAGAATAAACTTCATCATAAACTTAAGTCTCTAAAGTATATGTTAGAAAGAGGACTAATACTAATTTGATACGTAATTAATAGATCTAAAGACAAAATTATGTACTCGCGAACTTTGGAAAGCAAAATCATTACATATTGCCATTTTTGGAATACAATTTTATATTTTTCTCCAGAATTTATAACATTTCTTACTAAATTAAATGCATATAATAAATTCTCTGAATACTTAATTTCAATGAATTTATACTTTGATATACTTAAGTTTTAGAAATTACTAATTGCTTTTCCGGTAATAAACTTATTTAAAAAAATCCATAAAAGAAAACAATCTCTCTCTACTTGTACAACCAATTCAACCTTATATTCCCAATGGAAGTGATAATACAAATACATTGTGAGCTTAGGAAAGTAAAATCCCAAGTTTTGAAAACTTATAAGAATTGTGGTTTCACACTAACATGTCTAATTTTGCCAATAGCCAGGTCTAAGTCAAAATCTCCTTAAAGTAAGTCCTAATTCCTAAGGGGTCAACACGACTAGTATGTGGAGAATTTCATGCAACTCGGAATCCTAATCAAGGCTAATTGTAGAAGTGTTATGAACACCACTGCCACCCAAATTCAATATTTTACTCCAAAACATTTTTGGATTGGTTGGTTGCATAAGAAACAAATCTTGCTTCATTGAGTCATTTGAACCATGCTAAGATTAATACACTTACAATTCAACCAAGTCTCATTGTTATCCTTGTCATAAAGTGCCAACATCAATGGGTGGGAAAAGAAACCTAGTGTAATATACGTAAAATAAAGAGACGTACAAGTTAGCACTATCATACTAGGTTTCAAACTAATGAAATAAAACACTTATTCAAAATCCTTTTGAAATAAACAAAAGAAAAAAAAAGAAGATAAAAATACATATCAGTTAATCACTTGATAATAATAACATTTCAGCAACTTGAAAAGGGAACAGTGTCACTAAGAAACTCAAATTCTATCTCTTATTATTTTATTTTATTTCTGTCACTTCCAAGCAACCCCAAACATCTCTTCCGAAACCAATTTTTTCTCCCCAACCTCCCTCAACCAAAGGTTATGATAATACATACTTTGCATTCAAAAGTACAACACTGTAATTAACTTTTCAATTCCATTTCACCCATTTGGCTTATAATTGAAAATCAACACATAATCTGAAATATAAATAACATCAAGCAATGCTAAAATTTAGTAAAACAGTTCGCTAGAAAAGTTGCCTAGTAAAAATGTGCAAAGACAACCAATACACCAATTGGGCCAATAATGGGTTTCCACAAAGCAAGTCATAAATTAAAATACTAAGCCTATTAAACAAAGTTTCAGAGCGAAAGTGCAACCAAAGAAAGGAGTTGGGAGGGGGGCTTGCGAAACATTACATGGCATTTTCCAATCGCAATCTAATTTCATCTAATACGATGGAGGACAAAATCTGATTAAAGGAGCTCAGCAACATTTGAAGGCAGCTCCTCAACTACCACGTTATAAAACTTCTGGATGTCAAACAGCATTTTATCGTCATCCTTTGTGACAAAGTTGATAGCCACACCTTTCCTGCCAAACCTCCCACTGCGACCAATACGATGCAGATAGTTCTCAGGCTGTGTAGGTAGATCATAATTGATAACTAGAGACACTTGTTGGACATCAATACCACGAGCCAAAAGATCAGTAGTAATCAAGACACGGGAAGAACCAGATCGGAATTCACGCATAATAATGTCCCTGGTATTCTGGTCCATGTCTCCATGGGTTGCTGAGACAGTGTGGTCACGGCTTCTCATTTTGTCAGTCAACCAATCAACTTTCCTTCTGGTGTTCACAAAAATGACACTCTGGGTGATAGCTAACGTCTCATAAAGATCGCAGAGGGTGTCCAGCTTCCATTCCTCTTTCTCAACATTGACATAAAACTGCTTTATACCCTCCAAGGTGAGCTCATCACGCTTCACAAGGATCCTCACAGGTTTGTTCATGAACTTCCTTGTGATCTCAAGGGCCTCAGGAGGCATTGTGGCTGAGAAAACTCCCACTTGAATCTTGGATGGCAGCAGTTGGAATATATCATAGATCTGATAATAAAGCCAACGATTAGCATATTTACACAAATCAATTCTTTTAGCACTACAGATAATACACCTTATAGGCTAAGAAAAGAGTCAATTGAAAGGCATTTGAGTTTAAATTCAAATCACAAGTTACTACTACATGAGAAATTTCAGAGGAAAGAGACATACATACAAACAAGAGTTAAAAAAATATAAATATTTTGATGATATAAAGTAAAACAGAATTGACACTGAAGGGTTTACGCATCTATGTACAACAATACATAGCCAAGTGTGGGTACTACTCAAGAAAGAACGTAAAATATCAGCATAGAGAAAAGGCACAGCATTAGTAGAGAATTAAAAGCACCTGATCCTTAAAACCTCGCGAAAGCATTTCATCCGCCTCATCCAAAACAAACATCTTGATATGATCTGGTTGGAGTGATTGCCTACGAAGCATATCAAACACACGACCCGGGGTACCAACCACAACATGAACACCGCTAGATAAAATGCGTTGGTCTTCACGGACACTGGTACCTCCCACACAAGCATGAACCTTAACACCAAGATAATCTCCAAGTGCCCGCATAACTTTTTCAATCTGCTGTGCAAGCTCACGAGTTGGTGCTAAAACCAAGGCCTGGCATTGCGTCAAGCTATAGTCAAGTTGCTGCAGAATACCGGAGCAGAAAGTAGCTGTCTTCCCAGTTCCAGACTGAGCCTGTTGAATAACATCAAGTCCCTTGCAGAAAGGAACTATCCCCCTTTGCTGAATGGCTGATGGCTTTTCAAAACCTAAAGCACAAATCATATTAGATTAAGGATTTGAACATACTACAAAGCAGAAACAATAGCAGGACAACAAAAACACCATGGTTCAATAAAATAATATAGCAGGGTAGGAGTGTTGTGGTGATACCATATGCTTTGAACAGTTGATTAAGCTACCAATTTGATCCTTAAAATAATGATCTTTACTCTTGAATGATTTTTAGAATTCTTATTGTAAAACAAAATACCCATGCAGTCCCAGAAGTATTAGAAATTGATATTGCTGATAAGTAGTCCCTTAAATATAAAAAGATCCTTTGAACTAGTCCCTGAACTTTATAGATATGCATCTGCATAGGGGAGTAAACAGATAGATACCAACATTCCAAGGATTATTTAAATAATTTTATCGTTTTAGGGACCATCGAGAGAAGGTAATACAGTTCAAGGACAACATTAGTGGCTTCGTCATAAAAAAAAAAAGACACACCAATGGCAATCACTAGGGGGTTGAAAAGAGTAAGGAGAAACAATAAAACAGAAAAAAAATATATTAAATTACCATATGCGTAAATGCCCCTGAGAAGATTCTCCTGCAGTCCCATAGCATCAAAACTTTCATAAACCTCATCATAGGGTGTGAAGAAGTCCTGTCCATCAGAAGATAGCCTGAAAGAAAAAAAAACATTAAAATCCAACAGATGACATTAACATCCTAATGCAATCATATCCACCACAAAACAAGAACAAAGACAGCAATTAAAGTTAACCAGATTGCTTAGAACCAGGCCGAAGAGGGAAAATAAAACTTACAGGTCACTCATTTTGGAATCATACTGACGCCCATCGAAATTTGACCCCTCAGGTGCAAGCCCAGCCATGACTGCAAAAACAACAAAAAATCTGTTATCGCCATGCAACTTCTCAGCAAAATCGGAACAAAACCGATAAAAACGAGGGTTCAGTACAAAACAATGAAATCAAACATAAAGCTTGTGAAGAGGAGGGAGCATGAGACAGGCAATTAATAATGAAACAAAGGCATAATAGAAAAACAGAGAGAGAGAGAGAAATAAATAAGAAAAATATTGTGTTGGGAAAGAGAAGCAGCTATTAAAGTAAAAGAGAGAGGGAGAGAGAGACCTTGGAGTGGAGATGAAGGAGAGGGAAAAGGGAGGGTGTGTGTTGTGAAGGGAGTGTTAGGGTTTCCCGAACTCCTCGGATCTACGCCGCGGAGTCGAGAAAAGATAACGAAGGTGGCCCAAGCAGAGAGGGAACTAAGTGAGAGTGGGTTTGTGGGAACTCATAAATAAAACCAGGGTTCCTACCCGGCTCTACTCTTTTCTCTGCTTCCTATTTTGCCCCTATGCGCTCAGTCAACGCCGGTGGTCAATCTCTCGCGCAACACTTCATACTCCTTCTGGGCTCAGCCCAAAACCATACATTTGTACAAGCCCATAACATTTGTTACTTGTTGTTATTATACATTATACAGTTTTTTTTTTTTTTTGACGAGTTCTTCTGGACGCACCCTAATACCTGCATCCTAATAGAAAATTTTAATATCATAATTGGTCTTATATGATAACAGGATGATTTCATCCGATTATTATTTTGATTTGAAAATGAAAACCGGATGACATTCCCATCCGGTTGTTATTTAAAAAAAAATTAATAACTGGATGAGGTGTCATCCGATTCTCATATAAGAGCAATTGTGATATTAAAATTTTTTATTACGGTGCAAGAAGAACTCATCTTTTTTTTTTTTTTTATTTTTCTATCAATAAATATAAATAAAATTTTAATTATAGGTAGTCATTTTAGTTCAGAGAAACGATTATTCAAAAATTAAAATAGTAAGAATTTGTATAAAAAATCCCTTCATTAATGTTATAGATAAGTGATTATTTTAGTTTAAAAAAATAATTACTCAAAGATTAAATTGGTAAGAATTTATATACGTCAGAAAGAAAAATTCTTTATTGATGTTATAAATCTTATTAACAACTTTGATTACTAATATTAGTAAATGTAATCAATACTTGAATATTCTAAATATAAAATTTATTTGAACAAACAAAATAATATAAATATATCTTCTTATAAACTAATTTGATTAGCCCAACAATTATTAAGATAAATTTTGATAATTTTAGAATATGAATTAATGTTTTGCTTAATTACAACCTACACGGAAAAAATTAAAAAAGATAAGAGTCTTCTAACAATTAATGATCAAAGTCCCTTGGAAGTTATATGGTTTTGGTGACTAGGAATTAGTACATACTAGTATTTTCCTACTTGAAAAGACAAATTGAAACAAGACAAATAGAACAAAATAGTGCCCTCATATTTAAGATTACTTTGCTATACAAGCTTCAAAAACATACAAATGAAGCAGATAAAAGTCTTTGACTTTTGATAATAAGCTTGAGAGGATATTTATGAATTATGACAAGAGTGAAAATCAGTACAAACACACAGGTGCATTATTTATAGAAGAAACTGTACCCGCTGGTTACCCACAAAGAACTTAGAGATTGTAGCAAAGGTAGCAAACCTCTCAAGAGATTAAATGTCGTAAGATTACAAAATTTATTATTTTAAAACAAAAACATGTCAGCCCTCACTCTTTTTTCCTTTTCTTTTTATAAAGAAAGTTATCTTTCTAAAAGCCTTAAACATACTTAAGAGAAACAAAAGAAGAGGTCCATAAAAAAGTACGAAGGTTATTCTGACATACCTTGCAATTATGTACAAGGGGTATGTTTAGCCAACTTGTCAGTTTTTTCTTTTTTTCACTTGAAAGCCCTTTTTAATATAGCAATAGTTGGATAAAAAAGACAAAGAACTTTAATCTTCTTCAAAATTAGTCACATCTCCAATAAAATTGTACATCTATAAAAAAAAGATTAAAAAATATCAGCTAAAATTAATTTAATTTACAATAAATCATTTTAAAGGCATATATTTAAAAACTGCTAATTTTTAAAATTATCAAAAATCATTTAAGTGATTTTTGCTAATGTAAAATATATGTTTACAAAAAACATAAATATACAACAAATAAAGGAAAGCATAAAACATTGCTTGACAGGATTCTGATTTCCAACGTAAAGAAGCTCCATATACAACACTTAAAGAAAGTTCCACAAATTAACTTTTACTTAAAGCCTGCATGTTCATGATTTATTTTAAAAAATAAACTACTTATTTTTTTTAACTTCTACGTTTCTTCTTTTAAGGAGAAGAAAATTAAAAATCCCAAAGCTTGAGGTATCAGAATTTTCAAACTATCTCGAGAACTTCACTTAGAGACACTGAGAATGAAATGTGCACATGTGGCTGCCAAATTGTGAGATAACATCAACAAGGCCACCATAACCTCCAACTGCCATAACCTGAAATGAGTATCGCAGTAATGCAACTATATATATCAAATAAAGCAGAGAGTAACAAGGAGTCCATCAGCTTGTTTGAGCTGACCAACGGAACTAAACACAATAACAATGATTTTGAAACAGAACATACCCCTGCAGAATGTAAGGAGATAGAAAAAGATGACGAGGGGGCACACTGTATTTGTGAAAGGATCGTGCCGTTCATGTCAAAACGATTGACTAGAGGATCCGTACCAACTGTTAAAATCTGAACGTAAAATACAAACAATTAACAAGGGTTAGCGGAGCTACAATTATCGTGAGAGCTACTGATATTATAGGAACAACAAATGAATCAATATTCAGATACTGAACGGTAATCGTAATACTTACAATTGACAAGAGCAAAATACGCAGGCAATTTTGCACAAGAAAAATGTAGGAGCTAAGAAATAAAAATGCAAGGACATATACCACAGGTGCTGAACTATAAATTTATGGCACTAATGCATACTCTATCTTTTTACCAGAGCAGCTATTCTCGCTTTTAGAAGATTACAAATCACCCAATCAATTTTGACAGCATCAACACATCAGTCCATCAGATGAGTATCATTAAGATAAAATATAATTACAAAGTTAATACTACTAATGACATTTTGAATAAAATAACATTTGAAAAAGGAACACGGAACAAATTAAGATGGGTGGGGAAAAAGTTTCCTCATCTACAGAATATAAAGTCGCTTTTGATCAATCTGAGAAATGCAAGATATCTTGAGATGAAAATTTTCTGAGATTCAAAGAATAGTAGTCTATAAAGATATTAAGAACACAAAAAATGAAGAATAAAGGCGAAAGGGGGAAGCTAACTCAATAAAGTCCACAAAAGACCTTTTTCTTTTGTGGCTAATGATGGTGAGTATAAATATTTATTTGTGTATGATATAAAACACCTTCAACTTTCTGGAGCATGACAATGACAACTTGTCTGTCGCTCTAGAGGTTACCATGATTATATAGTATGATCATGTTTGAAACAACTGAAGAGAAAGTAGAGATATAACCAACTCACTTGATTATTGTCAAATAACATATCCTGTACACAAGCACGCGTTGGAATCTTTGATACGCATTCAGAAGCAGGAAGGTTCCAAAGTGATATATTACGTCCACTACTGCAAGCCTGAATCATGTTGGCAAAGGTCCCTCAACTATTTATAAAGCAACCAACTATTCAATAACAACATACATAACATATTTCTCATGCATGTGTTCGTTCTATTACTACAGAGAAAGGACAACCTTAAAATGCGAGACTATTCTGGATAGAAACATGTTAGTTGTATTGATGAAATAAAAGAATTTGTTAACAAAAATAGCTTTATCATATAACACTAATACTTCCAGAGAACAAGAAAATGTATCATTCTTAGAAATAACAATGTTTTAAATCCCAGATATATATATATATATATATATATATATATATATATTGTTTATTCAGGAGAAATATTTTGATAAGCTATAATAGGATATTTTAAGCATTACTAGTGTGCTGTTGCAAGTTGTTAGAGATACCTTTATAATAATATTTTTAGGGTTAGAGTTCTCTATATTATATAGAGGCTTATATGTCCTGTTTCATTGAATCAATTCAACAAAATATTCTCTCATACAATTTAATCTTTTTCGAGTTATATAAAGTATCTCATAATTTCACAATACTATTATATGATTAATAAACAAGAAAAATGGAAGCAAAAGAACATCTTCCCCAATTGTAGGACTATTTAGGAAATAGAATGGCCCAATTTAGGGTGCAAGCCCAGTACCATATCTGATTCTAGATACAAAAAGAAAAATCTTAGCCTCTTTCTCCTACCAGTCATTCAGTCCCCAGTTCAATCAAGTAAACCATCTTCTCTTTCCAGAAAAACTAAAATGTGTCCACTCTTCTGATACCCTAAACTACAGCAGAACAACAAACAAAGGGGAAAGAAGGCAGAAGTTAACCAAACAACACGGAGGTCAGAAAATTGTCAACTTGGTCACAAACATGCTTCCGGAGATGGTCAGAAGTTATGCAACAGAGATATGCAAGAGACAAGCTTCCCATGACGGAGATAGGCAACACATTTTTGGAGGGTGTTTACAGAAAAACAGAATAGCAGCACTATCCCAACTACTATATGACCCACTACAGCCACAACACTGGACTGTGCCTTTACCGAGGCCCCTGTCATGGGCAGGGGCACTCCACCACAGCTTTATAGTATTCGAAGCCCTGACAAATAATTATTAAAGTGGAATCATCGTCTCATAACATCACATCAACTGCATATGTGATTACTCCCAGATGTGATCAACATTTTGTCTTAATATTCATATTTCTTTTACCAAATTAGCATGTGTAGCCAATAATATAAAGGGAAGGCAAAGAAATTATAAAATAAGAGATATGCTCTTACCAGCCAACTCTCACTTGCATCTAAAGCAACACAGCCAACCCATGAAGCAGATCCCTTCAACTTCAAATGTTTTGCTGGATCAATCACTTGGGTACACTTTCCACTTTTGCAATCTATTAAACATGATAAGCCACAAAAACTTAACTACCCAATAAATCTATACCAATAAAAATCAATAACCAAAGAATTTACATAAAAAAGTAATATGATTCATGCAGCCCGTTCAACTTTAGTAACTTGAGCTGAAAAATAAATATTACCCCAAATTCGTGCTGTCCCATCCTCCGAACCTGTTATGATCTGAACATTGATCAGAAAGAACCAACAGTTAAAAACCTAGCCATAATGTGGGAAGGGGAAAAAATCACTAAGCAAAAGAGAAATGTCAACAGAGAAAATATGCTCTTGCAGTCAGGAATTTAAAATAGTAACCCACATATTCTATAGCGCGAGAAGAGTAATGGAACTTTTAATTCTATTACTATTGCAACATTTAACATTTTTCGTAGAAACTATAAATTATTTCTGAAGAAAAAATTTATAGTTGCTTCAACTGTATATATCTCACCTTTATCTCATATCCCCTTCAATACCCTTTTATATGGTACATGTAACTATTGCCCTGTTTATGTCTTGGGTATATACTTCTTGTTAATCTATCCAAGACAAAAATATTTTTAGGAAAAATCAAAGTTGTAAATTCTGTTTATGGTTGTGATTACCTAATAAAACTTTAACATTGTTAAAAACTTCACGCAAATACAGTTTATAATGCAGACTACTAAATGACCTTGCAACTTCAATTTGGACTGCATATTAATACCTTGGATAAATTGCACTCCTTTTCTACCTATTTTATCAACACATATTTCATTAAATACCTTTGAGTTTATTTCTTCTTGTTAATAATTACCCTCAAGTTCAAAAACAATGAGGTCAAGAATCAAGACCTGCTTGGATGAGTTGCGTGCAACTACGCAATGCAAATACTCCGCGTGCCCCTTGAATACCATTTTCAGTTTGCCAGTTTCCTAGAAACATTAACACATGTTAGTCCAGTATTAACACAAATATAAGTATAAATCAAGTTATCCAAGAAACTTCCTATGCAGGAATTATATTCACCTTCCATGAATACATACCACATCCCAACAATATGCACAAGAATCACCAGATGCAGCAAAAACTGATCCCTCCTACAATTAAACGAAAAAATAGGCACAAATTGAATCATGAAATAACAAACAAATTATTGTAACAAACAGTAAAAACCAATTGCAAACCTGAGTATTAACAGCAAGAGCATTATTCTCAGGAATAGGTGAAAGCGCACCCCAAGGACCTCTAAAAGAGAACAAAGTGTGGGCATATAGAGGACAATCAGACAACCACAAAAAGAGGTACAAAGAAATTGCTGATAGCCTAATACTGCAAAATAAGCTATAAAAATTCTACTCGAGCTCAGGATTGTGAGAAGAACCTTCTTTTCTGACAGGTTTAAAGTGAGGTAAATACCAGCAAAGTTAAGAATAACAATTGTAAAAATATAAGATAAATAAGAATTTTAAACATTCAAGATTCATTCCAAAAAAATTTAAATATTTTTGTAGTGCAATAGACAATGATGGCAAACATGGAGCCTAAATGTACAAGTATATTCAGAGAATGTACAGAAAGTACATGAACCAAACAGCACTGAAATCAAGAACAACAAAGCATCAGTTCTCAAAAAACTCACTTGTGTTGAGGATTCACCACATCAAGTACAGGCTTGGTATCATTTCCTAGAATATTAAGGGATGACACACATAAGAAGTATAACAAATCAATAATTCAATAGTAAAAAAAAGTGATATTGAAGAAGTAAAAGATTGAAACTCCCCAATCAAATCAAACACACAATTAGAGATAGATATGGAAGAGGTTTAAAGAAAAATGTCACAGCATGCTTTTCGGCAATCAGAGAAATTTAGCCGAACAAAAATTTACTTATGTTTGGGAACAAAGTCAAAACCCTTGCTGCGTCAGATCAATCACTCTGATGCTTCTCATTTACAATCATGGTTTTTGTTGAATATAACGGGCTTAGCCCATGTTCTCTGTTATTTTGTTACTATTTCTGTTATTTTTATCATTTATAAATAAACATCCCTTTATGTGTATTTACACACAAGGGAATTAATCCTATACCTATTTCTCTATTTTAATATGGTATCTAGAGCTTAGGGTTAGAGTTAGGATTAAATTTTTTCGGTGAACCCACTGTTCACCGTCTCATTCAAATGCCTCCGTCGCCGTTGCCGTAACCTTTGCCCCGCACCGCCGCCGTCGCCGCCGATTGGGTCGGCGACACCACCATCAGAAGCGCCTCATCCAGGCGATTACTGTGCCTTTGGAATTGCGTCAATCGGAGCACCGACACGCATGCAGTGGCCGTTTTAATTCCGGTCACCGTCACTGTCACCGCTGCCGGCGCGCGTGGCGGCGCGTCCGACGGCGATTACCGCCGTTGTGATCGCCGTCGTGCAAGTATTATGGATCTGTCCTTATTATTTTGATTGGAGCACGTTTGATTTTTTGCATTTTTTCTCTCTCCTCCATGGATTCTTCCGCAACTACCAACGCCTCCTCTACTTTTCCTATACCGGAGCACTATACTAATTATGTCAATGTTCATTTGTCAATTGACAAATTCGATGGTAAAAATTATGATACTTGGGCTTCGGATATTAAGTTATGGCTTAAGAGTCAAGGCTACGTTAATCATCTTACAACGTCTGTTGCTAATGTTCCTGAGAATGAAGTTTCTCGTTGGTTGAAAATTGATGCTCAATTATGCATGGTTCTCAAATCGACCATTCACTCGTCTTTGAAACAAATTTTTCGCTCTTATGAGACGTGTTCAGAAATTTGGGAGCATGCCAAATTATTATATACCAATGATACTCAACGTCTTTATGGAGTATGTCAAAATCTCCTTCATGTTGTTGCTTCGAAACGTCTTGATGGTAC
>Ga0209700_103437_pt1 | contig 30328 bp, 19 predicted proteins | sample SiratroredBW_FD_187528 | JGI IMG/M metagenome (GOLD analysis project Ga0209700, IMG submission 187528) | Root nodule microbial communities of legume samples collected from California, USA - Siratro red BW (SPAdes) (version 2) | ecosystem: Host-associated > Plants > Roots > Nodule | place: USA...
TTTTTTTTATTTTTTTTTTTTTTTTTTTTTTAATTTCACGTATATGATTTCATCATATATGTATATAAAATATATATATATATATGCAAGGAATAGAAGAAAAGAGAAAACTGAAAATCTGAAAAAAAAAAACTCACTAAAAGGCAATAAAATTAGGTCAGATTGTTATAAATTTTATTATCTTCTGAACTGCAACTTCCGATTAGAGAAAATTTGAAAAAGTGATGAAATTTTATGAGATTGAATAGTTAAAATTTTATATATGAAATTGAATATTTAAAATTTTAATATATATAAATAAGTTTGAATTTTAACTTCTGTTCTTTTTAAAATAATCTCAACCAAACATACAAAAGTAAATCCTACATTACACATAATTAATTTTGTGAACAAGATTATGCACATAACCTGTTATGATATTTTTAAGTTTTGTTATGATAATAATAAGTAATTAATAATAACAAATAAATTACTAATAATAAATAAAATATTTTTCCTTTTATTCCTCTCGTTCGGATCAAATATTTCTTTTACTCATATTTTTCTCTTATTTTCTTTATTTCTATCATCTCATCCACCATATTTGTTCAACATAGTTTGATGTAACATTATTATTAACATCTATAATAATTATATAATTTCAGAAAGTATAAAATTATATATATATATTCAAAATAAAATAAAGACTTTCCATTAATTCACTGGGAAGCTCTATCAATTCTAAGATAATTTATCTATCATCATCAGATATTAAAATAAAAATAATTATCAAACAGAAAAGACAGATAAAGTAAAGACTAAAAGAAAATCAATGAATTTAAATTTTCTATTTCAAATAGAATTACATCTATTCTCATACTTCAATCTCGTTTCACATAGTATTATTATCAAGTATTTATAATATCACATAATTAAATTTTTCATGTGAGAACTCTATTGACTCTTACACAAACACTTTATTGGAATATTATATATTAAATTAGACTCAGAGATCTACACCTGTTATATAATTTTCAGTTGTGAAATCCATATAGTCTCATAAATATGAATTCAATCGTCATCACATGACAAGGTTAATCCATGTGGCCTTTTCTGACCGACTATATTCTAAGTCGCAGTCACCCATATCGACTCTCATTATCTAGATATCTTTATCTATATCATTCAAATATACTTGTTGAGTTAAGATACCTCTTTATTGGTCAAATCCTTAAACAATGCACAACCTAAATAATTTCAACACGGGTATCTCCTTTTCTAAAAATACTATATTTCATCTCAAACTCACAAAATTTATTACACATTGACCAAAAATTTAAATTAACATCTAAAAATAAATAAATATTAACTATCAAGATTTAAGAAAAATAATTCAAAACATATGTAAAAATAAGAAAGAAGAAGTGAAAAAAATTTGGGTCACAACCAGCACATAAGAAGCCCAACTCAACTCGAGAAAAATGCGCAAAAGGCAAATTGCACCTGACACAAGTGGACCCGAGAGCACTCTTTCTTTTCAAACTCTAAATAGTGTTAGACCTTATTGATATCACATTCACTGTTACTGCATAATTTAGGTCTTATTATGAGTCAAAAGATTAAATACAAAGATAACTTTATCAAGTGGTGCTTAATCAATTAACTCTTCCAATGTATAAATCAATTCACACACATTATATTTCAAATTCTCATTAAGCCGATTAATTTGAGTTTTTCAATAACTTTAATTATCTCATTACTTATCAATCACACCTTTCCAGCAACTTCATAAACTACAAACACAAATAGGACACATAGATATACAATACCAATTTATTAAAACTACTATCTATATATTATCATAATCAATCTATATCAAACAACTTCAATTAAAAAAATCAATAAAAAACATAAAAAAAGTTTGAAACATCATAACCGCGTCAACCTCATATTCATATTTTCTAACATAAAGTTTTATTTAAAAGTAAAACTAGTTTCTATTAAAAACAATTTAAGTTATCTTATCTTAACTGACCAAAATGAGAAATACTCATAAAGAACTTCAAAGTCCTAAAATAACATAGATAACCTTACCTGCATCATAGAGTTCTAATCAACGATCTGAATACATTACTAAGACCATGAAATACTAAGGACTAATCTTATTAAAGCCTTAGATACCACATGCAAGTATGAATACTAAGGAAGAAGGAACATTTAAAAATTGACTCAAAAGAAAAAGTAGAATTGAATTTACTCAAATCAAAATTTTGATTAAACAATTCTTGTCTAAACATTATTAGGAATCTAATAATGAATTTTGATTTTCAGTTTGATGACAGATGAGATCAATATTTTAGAAAAAAGATAAAGAAAAAAAAAGAAATACATTATAATAAAATAAAACTTCAATAATTATTTTTTATCTTATATAAATTATTTTTGTTACTAATATAATATTTAAGTTTCATTCTTATTTACTAGTAAAAAAATGGTCTTTTATGTTAGTTCTAGAAGACATTTACATCAGTTTTGGAATTGACTTGACCTAGGCAACGTAGAAAGTCTTGGACGTATAACGTCGGTTATGCAACCGACGTAATATGTATGCCACTACGTTGGTTGAAAAATAGAAACTGACATCATAAATCAAACTAAAATAACTGAAAGAGATGGATACTACGTCGGTTGTAAGCTACAATCGACATAATAGAGCACTTTTTACGTCGATTTTGAGCTACAACTGACGTAGAAAGTGCTCTATTACGTCAGTTGTAGCTTACAACCGACTTAAAATGTCTTTTTTTTTAAAAAAAATTAATGGATTGAAAAATCTCTATTCGATACAAGAAAACAACACAAAAAATTTTAGAATTTTTTAGCAAGTATAGATATTTGAAATAAAAGACTACAATCTGAAAAAAATGGATAAAAAATAACAAAAGAAATAAAAAAGAAACCCTAAACGATGTAATTTTGGAATTTCTGGAGGCCCAACTGAGCAATTTTCATTTTTGGAGCGTCTCAATCTGAGCTCTTTATCAAAAGTTATGGTCGTTTGAAGTTTTTTCGCCCTAAATTTTTGAAACCCTAAATCTATGATAAACCTATACAATGTGAGAACTCTACCATCAAATATATTCTAAATCAAGATGTTGATAAAAAATTTGGGTAAAAAATAAATTTTTAACTATTTTTAATGAATTTTACAAAATTGCTAACCTCTTGCAAAGAGAAGAGGCAAGGGGTGTCGAACCAGCATTCAACCGAAACCACCAAGAAGCTTGTGCACACCAAACAAACGTGGAAGAAGCCAAAAATGAAGCGTCTCGAACCCTAGAAAAATCAATGAACAACAAAAATGTAAATGAAAACCAGTGAGAAGTGACGCCACGCGAAATACAAATAAAAACTAGTGAGAATAAAAGTGGCACCACGCGAAGGTTGAGAGGAGAGGGTAGCGAGGATGAGGAGGAGGCAACGAGGTTGAGGAGAAGGTGAAGGAGAACATAAAGGAGAGGTGAAAGAGAACGTGGAGAGGAGAAGGTGAAAAAGAAGAAAACATAAGAGAAAAATGTAAGTGTAAGAGTTAATATATTTTTTGAAATCTTTAATTTTAACTCGAGAGACATACTACGTCGGTTGAGAGTCCTCAACCGACGTAGTATTTGACCAACTTTTACCAAATTTTCTTCAAAATTCACTCGCACACCAAAAGAGGATATTACGTCGGTTGGAAAGTCTTAACCAACATAATATGGGTCGCAGACTATGTCGGTTGGCACCTTCCAATCGAAGTAAAAGTTTTCAAATTTTGAACTTTTATTTTTTGTAATCTTTTCTACGTCGATTATGAGTGATAACTGACATAAAATATGCTATATTACGTTAGGTTTGAGTTAATCGACGTAATATCGGTTAAAATATTTATAAAAGTTCTTAACGTAAAATGCGTTTTTTTTTTACTAAAGATTATACTATACCATTTTATTTTATAATTATTTTTTATAGTTAATTTTTTTTTTATGTTCTTACAATTGATTTGGATCCCACTAACATTCCTATCAACTCATCTCTTCGTACATCAAATTTTAAAAAGGCTATGTATTTTAAACATTATCTGATTCACGTAAAAAAATTAAATGAAACATTTAATATTTAGATTATTAAATATAATTCTTTAAAGACGTTATAAAATCATCTTATTTATTTAAGAGAAATTATTTTATAGAAGAGATATATATTTAATAATTTTTTAATTAGTCAATGAGCATTTAATATTTTTGGGAATTCCATAAATTTCTTTAATGTTATGTAGCAGTTATTTTTTAATTTCAAACGAGTAACGTAACAAGTGGTCTAAAAATATGTCAGAGAAAGAAATATTTTTAATGTAATAACTCCAACAACACATTTGATTTGATGTAAAGGTTAGTTGTTAATTCATTAAGAAACTTTTTAAGAACATAACAGTAACATACGTGTTGAAGAAGGTAGAAAATCAAATATGGTAAGTTTAAAAAACCAACAAATAAAAGAAAAAGTGCCATGCAATGCTATTGAGAATTATCCTTGAATAATGTGGTGCCCCACTTATTATTTCCTAACATGAAAACCAATATTAAACCATGTTTGTAACTTAATAATAGCATTAAAATATTTTTAATTAGCCAGGATTTTTCAATTAATACCATAATGCCATTGATATTTTCTTTCATATTCAGTTCATCAATTTTAATTGTCTCAGATTTCATCAACCATTTCCCAGCCTATATAAAGGTGAGGTTCTCAGGCATATACTGCATAAAACCCTTCTCTCTTCTTTCTTATGGATCAAAGAAGTGTCTTAGGTTAGAAATAGGGTATGAAACCCAAGTTGGAGTTCCTTTCACTCCAAATATGAGAAGATATGATGGTAAGCTTCTTCTGCTAGTTCATGGATACCTATGATTTCGTAACAACATGTGTTCGAAGTCAAGGGTTTGCATGAATTAGGAGATGAATTACCTTGATCTTTTGGTATTGGAGTGAAGGGATCTCCAAAGGCTACAATGCTCTTCACATTACTCTTTATTTCAGTGTATATCTTCACATTTGTGTTTAAAAAAATTCATTGATGGCTTTTGATTTTTTCTCCTGTCAGTCAGAAATCTGAATGAAAAGCACTCTAATGTGATGCTAAAGAAATCAAGTTTCGGAAGATCAGAATTTGAGATTGATCTTAAAAATTGATTTTGATGAGATCCGTAACATTTTATATTGCTGTCATTATGTATTATATTCTGAATAGTAAGAAGTGTAAAAGTGTTAAAAATGAGTTTTTCATGTAGGATTTTAAGGTTCTTTTTACAGAAGTGGTGTAGATTTATTTATTTAAAAAAAGAAATACAGATTTAGATAAAATTTTAAAAAATTATAAAATTGGATAAATCGTACTTGGGAATACAGTTTTACAATAAACAAGTTCAAACCCTTCATTATCTGTGTTCTTCTCTTTCATGTTGGGTTTTCAGTTTCATTCCCTCTGAAACAAGCCATTTCCAACAGCATGACTCACCTTTCTCTTCTCTTCACCTTCTCTTCCATTATTTTTATCCTATCATCAACTGCATCAGCCACCACCACCTAAACTACCTCAACAGTGACCAAGTTCATAATGGAGATAGTGTTGATAAGAGATAAATAATATAATGGAGAAGAAGGTGACGAGAAGAGGAAGATGAGCCACGCTGTTGAATTGGAAATGGCTTGTTTGAGGGGTAATGAAACTGAAGAACCAACGAGAAAGAGAAGAACACTGATAATGAAGGGTTCGATCATCATGTTAATATTTTAACAGTGTAATTTTGTTATTTTTAAGTATATCTGCATCACTTATGTAAAAAGATAGAATTTTAATGTCTATACATCTTGAAAGAAGAAAAAGAGGGTAAAAGAATGTGCATCATGTATATTATTCTTTCTGTTCCATTAATTCCTTTATTAACAGTGTTGATATTGTCAAGAAAATTTTATAAGTACTTCTTGTTAAGGTGGTTTTTGAGAAATAAGAGGTGAAAGAGTCTTTTAATGTATCTTTCTTAATATGAGAGTTGGTGAAGATAATTTGAGAAAGAAGGAATATTAAAGAGACAAGTAATTTCTACAATCACGAAGAAGAAACTGTTATTATTCTTTACTTACAATAAAAATAAATTAATAAAAAATATTTAAAATATTTCAATTATTGTATAATTTTATTTAAATACACATATGTATATATAATTCCAAATATACCTCCATTGACAATACTTATGTCTCACCCCTAATTAAAATAGAATTGTCAAAAAAAAATAAAAATTTAAGGTTTTATACATGCCATACAAAATATGATTCATTTATGTCAAACATAATTAAAAATTAATAAATATTAAAAATGTCTAACATAAAAAGAATTAATCTTTTGTACTCAATAAAAATATGATTAAAAAACTATCTTTCACTCTACTATAAATAACTCCTCCAACTTTCATTGTACACAAGCATACGATGTTCTGTGATTTTTCTTCCAACTTCATTTGGAAAATATACTATAACTGACTGGGGATTCGAGTAATATTGTCTAATAATAATATACTCTTACTTTCTACAACATCGTTATCCTCTTTGGGAAAGTATCATAGTCTTGATAAACCTGGATGAAAGATTATTTTTTTTTTAACTTATGAATGGTTCTCAAATTTTACGTGTTTAAAAGTGATATGGTGTAATTTTATTGTAATTATTGCTGTATATGGATTTAGATATTCGTGTACCGTTTATTAATATATATATATATATGTGTGTGTGTGATCTTATATTTTTAATAAAAAAAACATATAAAATGATGTTTTGTAAACAATTTTTTTTCTTTGAAAATTTTGTATCCTATTTTTTATTATTGTTTTATAATTTTATAAATAAAATTTATATTTTAGTATTTATATTTTATGTATTTTTGCTGTTTAAAGTTAATGTATAATATATTAAAGTTATGTTATAATAAAAAAAGTTTAATTATATAAAATTTCACACTTTAAACTCTTCCAGCTTAAGTGGATATAAAATGTGAACAATTATTTTTTAAATATTGCTAATTTATGTGGAGTCTCTTCTAATTTTATGTCAGTTTTTTTTTTCACTGTTTTCTTCTTTTACTTCACTATATTTTAATTTAATTTAATTTATTTGCATTAGTGCCATGTATTGGAAATTTGTATTATGACTTTAAAATATTATTAAAAGTAAAATTATTAGAAAACAATGAGAGAATAATTATATATTGATATAGTTACATGCTACACTTATAACTACAAGTTCAAAGGAAAATGATTCGTTCAATATGATTGTATAAATAAGCAAATATAAGGAGGTATATATATGAAAGCATACTTTTCCTCAAACTTTTCCATCAACTGGTGGAAGTAGAAATGAGAAGAATTTTTTAAAGATGGAAAATAGTCAAGAACGTGTTTATTTTACTAAAGCTTAATAGAATCGACAAAGTTTCTCTCTTAAAAGATTTGTAAGGATGAGAAATGTATTAAAATTTTGGTGAATAGTTTAAGTTGAATATTTTTCTTAAAATTTATTGACAGGAGTAATGTGATCAAAAAATGTGAAATAAATGTTTGAACTATTAGATTCCATTATATTTGAAATTAGAAAGTATAATATTCTACAAGTTGTTACAAAGAATTCTTCTAATTTTGTGATAGTGGGAAAGATGTTGAAAAAGGAATGACCACCATTATTTTTGTCTTCTTAGTGCTATAAGGTTTTAAGTTTCAATTATAGTGTTACTAGGTGTGAAAAAATTGGTGCGTATTTGATTAAATGTATATTACAATAAGAACCCACTTAAAACAACAAAAATTTAATGTTCTTATCTTTATTAAGTAAATCTTAAGTTTGTGATGAGGCAAAAAGTAAAAACAGGAGAAAAAATATTTATAATCCTATATTTTGTCTAATATTGATTCAAATGATGAGTGGATTATTAAGAAAGAAGATTCTTGCCTAGTAGATGATATTTTATGAATGAATATAGATTTTTTTGCTCTTAAAAAGAGAGCTCCAAAGTAAGAAAAAGAATGGTAGCATTTGTTTAAATTTTTAAAACTTGTACAATTAAGTTAAACATAAATATTATGATACTTATAAAGCTTTTATTTTATTTAATAGGTCACAGAATTTAATTCCTAAGGACGATAAAAAGTAAAAATATAACACAATAATAGATGAGAATAAAATCTAAGACATGCTTAGAAAAGTAAAGGATTACAATGAGTATGAACAACAAAGAAATGTCATATTAGATAAAGCATGAACTAAGTAACATTGATCTTGAAGATGAAGAATGAGAGTATAAAATTAAGGTGCAATATTTAGATATAGGAAATATTAATTTATGTTTTGTCATCATGTGTTATTTTATGGGTTGAACACTTGACTAATTAACTTCACTTTTAAATGTTATATTTTTAATTTTTTTCTCATGTCACTTACTTTTTCTTAAAATTATCATACTTTATTTATTATAAATCTTATAATTAATAAGATCCTATTCACATTTCAAAACAAATGAAAATTAATTTATGATTCAAATCTTGATTCCATAACCATGTATAGAATCAATCTTTAACTTGTTCTAACTAAAACATTCATTATAACATCTTTAAAAACATCCATAAATAACTACTTTAAACATGCAATTGATCAACAACAATATCAAAAATCAATAGCACATTAATCTAATAACTTTGCATTTTTTCAATCTTAATTTCAAATCATCTTAACACATTCCATGCCAACTCAAAGAACTTAACTACAAATCATTTGAAATAAAGTAGATTTATTCTTCTTACCTCTATTCTTGTATTTCTCTACAAGAAAAGATAAAAAAGTAAGATAAAGTAAGAAGAATCCTAACTTATACCTAGAAAACTTGATTCTTAAATATACCTATGGACCCAAACTAATAGAAATTAATATAGGAGGGACTTAAGAAGAATTTGTGCTGAAAAAAAGAATGACAATTGGTTTGAGGAAAATATAAAATGAAATAGAGGTAAAGGAAATAAAATAAAATTTTGGAAAGATAAACGGGTTGGAGATAGGAGTTTTAAGGAGAGGTATCCAATATTATACACAAATGCAATCATAAAGGATGAAACTTTGGAGGAATTTGGATATTAGATTGGGGAACAATGGCATCCAAACTTGCCTTAGAGAAATGAGGGGTTTGAATGGGAGAAACCTATGGTTTTTGAGTTTATGGAAGAGTTAGACGGAAATACATTAACGAGAAACACAGAGGATGAGAGGGCTTGGTGTGATGATGATACACAAGAATACAGGGTGAAATCAACTTATACTAAGTTAAAAATACATACTAGTTTACTAGACAAATTTAGATATGATGTTTTTTAAAAAAAAAAAATAACTAAGACATTATCATAAGCTCGTGTGATAGCATCGAAAGCACTAATAACTAAAGTGGAGGACACGTGATAACTTACATTGTTGTGAATAATAAAACATGTGTCATGTGTGATACCATTCATGAATAAGCGTATCACCTATTTTTTAGTTACAAAGTGACAACACAATTATGATAAATATATACACATGGATAGGAAGGATTTCAACATATCATATTAGGACTGTATACACATGGATAGGAAGGATTTCAACATATCATATTAGGACTGAGATATACTATAGTGAGTTTGAACCTGTAAGGAAGAGTAACAAATACAATAATATTTAGCGAGTTATGTGATTAATGATTATTTGGAAAAATATAATCACAAAGAAATGGAGTCATATTTAGAAATTTAATTGCACATTTAGAGGAAATCTTTATGTTAGCTCAGATCAAAGCTTGGGCATGCATAGTTAATAAATTTGAAACTACAAAGTTCTCTTAGTATGACTGGTGTTCGAATCCAATTACATGTTTACAGATTAGCATAACTTGGGAATACCATTGAACTATAATTGTATAAGGCTAGAATACCTAAGTTGTCAGTGATTTGCCATTAATTGTTGGGAAAATTTGAAGGGAGAAAAGACTGGGGAGATCTCAAACACAATGAGACATGAGTGAGACCCACACAAGGAAATGACATCACCTTTAACCCAAAACCTTAAGACATTGGGTTTGTGGTTTTTCTTTCTTATATGTTGCTCAACTTTCTCATTTCTACTCAATGTAGGACTAGACCCACACTTGAATACCTAACACTAATCAACTATACAAAAATAAAGCTACCATAGTTGGGGAGTAAAAAGCATAGATGACATACCTTGTCACTCAGGAAACCAAACAATAGAGCCTAAAGTTGTACCTTCATGCTAAGGGGCACTATGTCATTATAGCATGTTTTATGGATATCATAACCTTTTGTAGGCAAAGAAAAGCAGGGTATGGCCAAGACTTGTCATGTTGTGTTTTTGTCTTCTATTTTTTCTTTTTCCTTTTAATTTTATGTATATGATTTCACATATGTAAATATAAAAATATATACATGCAAGCAATAGAAAAAAAGAGAAAATTAAAAATGTGAAAAAGAAAACTTACTAAAAGTCAATAAAATTATGTCAGATTGTTATAAATTTTATTATTTTCTAAACAACAACTTGCAATAAACTTTTTAATAACTTTAACTATCTCACTACTTATCAATCACACCTTTCAAGAAACTTCACAAACTACAAAGGCACCATTTATATTTTCAATTACAATATACCTCATAATCTCTACCATCTAAAATAGGATACATAGATATACAATACCAATTTATTAAAACTGCTATCTATATAATGTAATAATCAATCCAAATCAAACAACTTCAATTAAAAAAAATAAAAATCAAAGCTTATAAGAAAGTTTAAAACATGGTGACCACGTCACTTCCATCTCCACATATTTAACCTAAGGTTCTATTTAAAAGTAAAACTAGTTTCTAAGAAAAACAATTTGAGTTATGTTTTCTTAGAAAGAGAAACACTTACAAAGAGCTTCAAAGTCCTAAAATAACAAGGATAACTTAATCTACATTATAGATTATCGAAAGTTGGATTGAATTGAGTATCATACTCCCAGTTTAAAAAAAGAGGAATTAATACTATGTTTATTGTTCACATTCTTGCACAACAGCTTGGTTATTGTAGGTTTTGGTTACATTGCTAATATCGGATGAGGTTAGAGATGAAATAAGATTATATGAATGTGAAAGAGAATATAAAACCGTAGTCAAACATGTATGTCATGTTAAAGTTTGATGCACAATTCATCACATTTTACTATTATGGATCTTACGTTATATATAAAACATTTCAGTTTGATGAATTGGTGGGAATAATGAACAATAACACTACAATTCCAAAGACAAATTGGCAAAAGGTATGATCTCTACTGTCATTGACCCTTTCATGTTTAGTTTATATTTGTTAAATTATGCTTCTAGAGTCGAAGAAGAGGTGCATCTGGTGGACGGGGTTCTGTTTCCTCAAACCAATCAAATAACAATGAAGCAATAATGCAGAGGGTGACAAGGTTCTTGCATGAACTGAGAACTAAGTCTACAGATTAGATTCTGACTATTAAGCAAGTATATGCATGAGATTAGTAGTATACATTTATAATCAATAAATGTAAGACATCATTCTGTTCCTATTTAATTGCTCCTGTCTGATTGAGATAAAAATTGTTTCCTCTTTATTTCTTACTCTATTCTTTTTAAAGCAACACTAAACAAAATTGCAATCTAATCTCAACTTTGAGTTTTCAGGTATATCTCTTCTTCTCTAATTGTTTGGTAACCATTTGTTTCTTTGATAAAGGTACAAATCATTTGTCATTACATATAAAATGAAAATACTAAAAAGTTGCAATTTTTTATCATACTATATGCCATCATGTAAATACTAAAAATGTTACAGTTTTCTATCATACTACATGGCATTATAGTAGTGAATCGACATACTGGATTAGTTAGATACATTTGTTCTTTAAAGAAATTAAAGAACAAATTAATTCCTTACTTGTCTACACTGTTATAAGATAGGGATGTTTCCGAACATGTTGTTGCCATGGCACCTAGTTAGGTAAGTGTCTCAAATATATTCTGCTATAGTATTAACATGTACATTCTGCTGCAATAATTAATTTTCTTTGTTGTCAATATTTAAGGCATCAGATGTTGCAAGTAGTGCTCCATCCTCAAATCACATTATAGGATCAAGTAGAGGCAGCAAGACAGATTAAATATATATGTTGTTGTTTCTTTTAGTATTTCATAAGAGAACTGGGTTTGAACAATTTAAAAAGTTGTAATAGTATTAGTCTTGGAACATAATATTTTGTCAACTGTGTTAGAACATAATATGTTGCACTATGAATTATAATGTGATATTTTGTTATTACAAAATTTGTGTTATTTTAGTTTTGTTCTATTGAATATGTATAAAACATATATAATTATGAAATCTGATAAAGTATGAAATACTAGTGGATATAATTATAAAATACTGGATATATATTTTTATTTAATATTATAATTACGATAGTTTGAACTAACATATTATTCACCATTTATTATAATATGACCATAATAAGATTAGTATTAAAATGTATGTTTATAATGGCGTTCAAAGGTATGATTTGTGGTTGTTGTCAATAAAAATAATTATAACAATTCAATTAACATTATTTACATGCAAAAAAATGCCGCTTTATAAAAGTCATTATATGGCGGATGTTGTAGTGTTTCGCGCAAAAAGACCATTTTATATAGTGTGGCGACCAGATCTATGACGGTACATGAAAATGTCGTACATGTATAAAGCGACATTTCTAATCGACGCTGTATACAAAAAAAAATATCACCACATACCCGATCTTTTTATAGTAAGTTATGCTCTAAACACTGTCACAAATATAATAGTGAGCTTTCATCATCAGTCTGATGATAAATGAGATAAAATTTAAAAAAAAAAAAGTCAAAGAAAAAAAAGAGAATACTTTTCCACAAAGATGTAGTTATAATAAAATGAAACTTGAATAACTAATTATTTTATTTATATAATTTTTTTAATAATATAATATTTAAGTTCATCGTACCATTTAGTTATTTTTTTTATATTCTTACCGATGATTTGTACACTAGTGTTTCTATTAACACATCAGGTTTAGTATTTAAAACATTATCTGATTCATGTACAAAATTTAAATGAAACATTTAATATTTAGATTATTAAATATAATTTCTTTAATGACGTTAAGAAATTATTTTATAAAAGAGATGTGTATTTAATAATTTTTTAATTAATGAATGAGCATTTAATATTTTTGAGAATTCTATAAATTTCTTTTAATGTTAGCTATAGTCTTTATTTTTGAATTTCAAAATGAGTAACCTAATCAAGCGGTCTAAAGATGTTTTTTTCAAGAACACAATGCTATTGAGAATTATCCTTGAATAATGTGGTGCCCCACTTATTATTTCCTATACTTGAATACCAATATTAATTGATGTTTGTAACTGAATAATAACATTAAAATATTTTTAATTAGCCAGAAATTTTCAATTAATACCATAATGCCATTGATATTTTCTTTCCTATTCAGTTCATCAATCTTAATTGTCTCGGATTTCATCAACCATTTCCCAGCCTATATAAACGCGAGGTTCTCAGGCATATACTGCATAAAACCCTTCTCTCTTCTTTCTTATGGATCAAAGAAGTGTCTTAGGTTAGAAATAGGGTATGAAACCCAAGTTGGAGTTCCTTTCACTCCAAATATGAGAAGATATGATGGTAAGCTTCTTCTGCTAGTTCATGGATACCTATGATTTCGTAACAACATGTGTTCGAAGTCAAGGGTTTGCATGAATTAGGAGATGAATTACCTTGATCTTTTGGTATTGGAGTGAAGGGATCTCCAAAGGCTACAATGCTCTTCACATTACTCTTTATTTCAGTGTATATCTTCACATTTGTGTTTAAAAAAATTCATTGATGGCTTTTGATTTTTTCTCCTGTCAGTCAGAAATCTGAATGAAAAGCACTCTAATGTGATGCTAAAGAAATCAAGTTTCGGAAGATCAGAATTTGAGATTGATCTTAAAAATTGATTTTGATGAGATCCGTAACATTTTATATTGCTGTCATTATGTATTATATTCTGAATAGTAAGAAGTGTAAAAGTGTTAAAAATGAGTTTTTCATGTAGGATTTTAAGGTTCTTTTTACAGAAGTGGTGTAGATTTATTTATTTAAAAAAAGAAATACAGATTTAGATAAAATTTTAAAAAATTATAAAATTGGATAAATCGTACTTGGGAATACAGTTTTACAATAAACAAGTTCAAACCCTTCATTATCTGTGTTCTTCTCTTTCATGTTGGGTTTTCAGTTTCATTCCCTCTGAAACAAGCCATTTCCAACAGCATGACTCACCTTTCTCTTCTCTTCACCTTCTCTTCCATTATTTTTATCCTATCATCAACTGCATCAGCCACCACCACCTAAACTACCTCAACAGTGACCAAGTTCATAATGGAGATAGTGTTGATAAGAGATAAATAATATAATGGAGAAGAAGGTGACGAGAAGAGGAAGATGAGCCACGCTGTTGAATTGGAAATGGCTTGTTTGAGGGGTAATGAAACTGAAGAACCAACGAGAAAGAGAAGAACACTGATAATGAAGGGTTCGATCATCATGTTAATATTTTAACAGTGTAATTTTGTTATTTTTAAGTATATCTGCATCACTTATGTAAAAAGATAGAATTTTAATGTCTATACATCTTGAAAGAAGAAAAAGAGGGTAAAAGAATGTGCATCATGTATATTATTCTTTCTGTTCCATTAATTCCTTTATTAACAGTGTTGATATTGTCAAGAAAATTTTATAAGTACTTCTTGTTAAGGTGGTTTTTGAGAAATAAGAGGTGAAAGAGTCTTTTAATGTATCTTTCTTAATATGAGAGTTGGTGAAGATAATTTGAGAAAGAAGGAATATTAAAGAGACAAGTAATTTCTACAATCACGAAGAAGAAACTGTTATTATTCTTTACTTACAATAAAAATAAATTAATAAAAAATATTTAAAATATTTCAATTATTGTATAATTTTATTTAAATACACATATGTATATATAATTCCAAATATACCTCCATTGACAATACTTATGTCTCACCCCTAATTAAAATAGAATTGTCAAAAAAAAATAAAAATTTAAGGTTTTATACATGCCATACAAAATATGATTCATTTATGTCAAACATAATTAAAAATTAATAAATATTAAAAATGTCTAACATAAAAAGAATTAATCTTTTGTACTCAATAAAAATATGATTAAAAAACTATCTTTCACTCTACTATAAATAACTCCTCCAACTTTCATTGTACACAAGCATACGATGTTCTGTGATTTTTCTTCCAACTTCATTTGGAAAATATACTATAACTGACTGGGGATTCGAGTAATATTGTCTAATAATAATATACTCTTACTTTCTACAACATCGTTATCCTCTTTGGGAAAGTATCATAGTCTTGATAAACCTGGATGAAAGATTATTTTTTTTTTAACTTATGAATGGTTCTCAAATTTTACGTGTTTAAAAGTGATATGGTGTAATTTTATTGTAATTATTGCTGTATATGGATTTAGATATTCGTGTACCGTTTATTAATATATATATATATATGTGTGTGTGTGATCTTATATTTTTAATAAAAAAAACATATAAAATGATGTTTTGTAAACAATTTTTTTTCTTTGAAAATTTTGTATCCTATTTTTTATTATTGTTTTATAATTTTATAAATAAAATTTATATTTTAGTATTTATATTTTATGTATTTTTGCTGTTTAAAGTTAATGTATAATATATTAAAGTTATGTTATAATAAAAAAAGTTTAATTATATAAAATTTCACACTTTAAACTCTTCCAGCTTAAGTGGATATAAAATGTGAACAATTATTTTTTAAATATTGCTAATTTATGTGGAGTCTCTTCTAATTTTATGTCAGTTTTTTTTTTCACTGTTTTCTTCTTTTACTTCACTATATTTTAATTTAATTTAATTTATTTGCATTAGTGCCATGTATTGGAAATTTGTATTATGACTTTAAAATATTATTAAAAGTAAAATTATTAGAAAACAATGAGAGAATAATTATATATTGATATAGTTACATGCTACACTTATAACTACAAGTTCAAAGGAAAATGATTCGTTCAATATGATTGTATAAATAAGCAAATATAAGGAGGTATATATATGAAAGCATACTTTTCCTCAAACTTTTCCATCAACTGGTGGAAGTAGAAATGAGAAGAATTTTTTAAAGATGGAAAATAGTCAAGAACGTGTTTATTTTACTAAAGCTTAATAGAATCGACAAAGTTTCTCTCTTAAAAGATTTGTAAGGATGAGAAATGTATTAAAATTTTGGTGAATAGTTTAAGTTGAATATTTTTCTTAAAATTTATTGACAGGAGTAATGTGATCAAAAAATGTGAAATAAATGTTTGAACTATTAGATTCCATTATATTTGAAATTAGAAAGTATAATATTCTACAAGTTGTTACAAAGAATTCTTCTAATTTTGTGATAGTGGGAAAGATGTTGAAAAAGGAATGACCACCATTATTTTTGTCTTCTTAGTGCTATAAGGTTTTAAGTTTCAATTATAGTGTTACTAGGTGTGAAAAAATTGGTGCGTATTTGATTAAATGTATATTACAATAAGAACCCACTTAAAACAACAAAAATTTAATGTTCTTATCTTTATTAAGTAAATCTTAAGTTTGTGATGAGGCAAAAAGTAAAAACAGGAGAAAAAATATTTATAATCCTATATTTTGTCTAATATTGATTCAAATGATGAGTGGATTATTAAGAAAGAAGATTCTTGCCTAGTAGATGATATTTTATGAATGAATATAGATTTTTTTGCTCTTAAAAAGAGAGCTCCAAAGTAAGAAAAAGAATGGTAGCATTTGTTTAAATTTTTAAAACTTGTACAATTAAGTTAAACATAAATATTATGATACTTATAAAGCTTTTATTTTATTTAATAGGTCACAGAATTTAATTCCTAAGGACGATAAAAAGTAAAAATATAACACAATAATAGATGAGAATAAAATCTAAGACATGCTTAGAAAAGTAAAGGATTACAATGAGTATGAACAACAAAGAAATGTCATATTAGATAAAGCATGAACTAAGTAACATTGATCTTGAAGATGAAGAATGAGAGTATAAAATTAAGGTGCAATATTTAGATATAGGAAATATTAATTTATGTTTTGTCATCATGTGTTATTTTATGGGTTGAACACTTGACTAATTAACTTCACTTTTAAATGTTATATTTTTAATTTTTTTCTCATGTCACTTACTTTTTCTTAAAATTATCATACTTTATTTATTATAAATCTTATAATTAATAAGATCCTATTCACATTTCAAAACAAATGAAAATTAATTTATGATTCAAATCTTGATTCCATAACCATGTATAGAATCAATCTTTAACTTGTTCTAACTAAAACATTCATTATAACATCTTTAAAAACATCCATAAATAACTACTTTAAACATGCAATTGATCAACAACAATATCAAAAATCAATAGCACATTAATCTAATAACTTTGCATTTTTTCAATCTTAATTTCAAATCATCTTAACACATTCCATGCCAACTCAAAGAACTTAACTACAAATCATTTGAAATAAAGTAGATTTATTCTTCTTACCTCTATTCTTGTATTTCTCTACAAGAAAAGATAAAAAAGTAAGATAAAGTAAGAAGAATCCTAACTTATACCTAGAAAACTTGATTCTTAAATATACCTATGGACCCAAACTAATAGAAATTAATATAGGAGGGACTTAAGAAGAATTTGTGCTGAAAAAAAGAATGACAATTGGTTTGAGGAAAATATAAAATGAAATAGAGGTAAAGGAAATAAAATAAAATTTTGGAAAGATAAACGGGTTGGAGATAGGAGTTTTAAGGAGAGGTATCCAATATTATACACAAATGCAATCATAAAGGATGAAACTTTGGAGGAATTTGGATATTAGATTGGGGAACAATGGCATCCAAACTTGCCTTAGAGAAATGAGGGGTTTGAATGGGAGAAACCTATGGTTTTTGAGTTTATGGAAGAGTTAGACGGAAATACATTAACGAGAAACACAGAGGATGAGAGGGCTTGGTGTGATGATGATACACAAGAATACAGGGTGAAATCAACTTATACTAAGTTAAAAATACATACTAGTTTACTAGACAAATTTAGATATGATGTTTTTTAAAAAAAAAAAATAACTAAGACATTATCATAAGCTCGTGTGATAGCATCGAAAGCACTAATAACTAAAGTGGAGGACACGTGATAACTTACATTGTTGTGAATAATAAAACATGTGTCATGTGTGATACCATTCATGAATAAGCGTATCACCTATTTTTTAGTTACAAAGTGACAACACAATTATGATAAATATATACACATGGATAGGAAGGATTTCAACATATCATATTAGGACTGTATACACATGGATAGGAAGGATTTCAACATATCATATTAGGACTGAGATATACTATAGTGAGTTTGAACCTGTAAGGAAGAGTAACAAATACAATAATATTTAGCGAGTTATGTGATTAATGATTATTTGGAAAAATATAATCACAAAGAAATGGAGTCATATTTAGAAATTTAATTGCACATTTAGAGGAAATCTTTATGTTAGCTCAGATCAAAGCTTGGGCATGCATAGTTAATAAATTTGAAACTACAAAGTTCTCTTAGTATGACTGGTGTTCGAATCCAATTACATGTTTACAGATTAGCATAACTTGGGAATACCATTGAACTATAATTGTATAAGGCTAGAATACCTAAGTTGTCAGTGATTTGCCATTAATTGTTGGGAAAATTTGAAGGGAGAAAAGACTGGGGAGATCTCAAACACAATGAGACATGAGTGAGACCCACACAAGGAAATGACATCACCTTTAACCCAAAACCTTAAGACATTGGGTTTGTGGTTTTTCTTTCTTATATGTTGCTCAACTTTCTCATTTCTACTCAATGTAGGACTAGACCCACACTTGAATACCTAACACTAATCAACTATACAAAAATAAAGCTACCATAGTTGGGGAGTAAAAAGCATAGATGACATACCTTGTCACTCAGGAAACCAAACAATAGAGCCTAAAGTTGTACCTTCATGCTAAGGGGCACTATGTCATTATAGCATGTTTTATGGATATCATAACCTTTTGTAGGCAAAGAAAAGCAGGGTATGGCCAAGACTTGTCATGTTGTGTTTTTGTCTTCTATTTTTTCTTTTTCCTTTTAATTTTATGTATATGATTTCACATATGTAAATATAAAAATATATACATGCAAGCAATAGAAAAAAAGAGAAAATTAAAAATGTGAAAAAGAAAACTTACTAAAAGTCAATAAAATTATGTCAGATTGTTATAAATTTTATTATTTTCTAAACAACAACTTGCAATAAACTTTTTAATAACTTTAACTATCTCACTACTTATCAATCACACCTTTCAAGAAACTTCACAAACTACAAAGGCACCATTTATATTTTCAATTACAATATACCTCATAATCTCTACCATCTAAAATAGGATACATAGATATACAATACCAATTTATTAAAACTGCTATCTATATAATGTAATAATCAATCCAAATCAAACAACTTCAATTAAAAAAAATAAAAATCAAAGCTTATAAGAAAGTTTAAAACATGGTGACCACGTCACTTCCATCTCCACATATTTAACCTAAGGTTCTATTTAAAAGTAAAACTAGTTTCTAAGAAAAACAATTTGAGTTATGTTTTCTTAGAAAGAGAAACACTTACAAAGAGCTTCAAAGTCCTAAAATAACAAGGATAACTTAATCTACATTATAGATTATCGAAAGTTGGATTGAATTGAGTATCATACTCCCAGTTTAAAAAAAGAGGAATTAATACTATGTTTATTGTTCACATTCTTGCACAACAGCTTGGTTATTGTAGGTTTTGGTTACATTGCTAATATCGGATGAGGTTAGAGATGAAATAAGATTATATGAATGTGAAAGAGAATATAAAACCGTAGTCAAACATGTATGTCATGTTAAAGTTTGATGCACAATTCATCACATTTTACTATTATGGATCTTACGTTATATATAAAACATTTCAGTTTGATGAATTGGTGGGAATAATGAACAATAACACTACAATTCCAAAGACAAATTGGCAAAAGGTATGATCTCTACTGTCATTGACCCTTTCATGTTTAGTTTATATTTGTTAAATTATGCTTCTAGAGTCGAAGAAGAGGTGCATCTGGTGGACGGGGTTCTGTTTCCTCAAACCAATCAAATAACAATGAAGCAATAATGCAGAGGGTGACAAGGTTCTTGCATGAACTGAGAACTAAGTCTACAGATTAGATTCTGACTATTAAGCAAGTATATGCATGAGATTAGTAGTATACATTTATAATCAATAAATGTAAGACATCATTCTGTTCCTATTTAATTGCTCCTGTCTGATTGAGATAAAAATTGTTTCCTCTTTATTTCTTACTCTATTCTTTTTAAAGCAACACTAAACAAAATTGCAATCTAATCTCAACTTTGAGTTTTCAGGTATATCTCTTCTTCTCTAATTGTTTGGTAACCATTTGTTTCTTTGATAAAGGTACAAATCATTTGTCATTACATATAAAATGAAAATACTAAAAAGTTGCAATTTTTTATCATACTATATGCCATCATGTAAATACTAAAAATGTTACAGTTTTCTATCATACTACATGGCATTATAGTAGTGAATCGACATACTGGATTAGTTAGATACATTTGTTCTTTAAAGAAATTAAAGAACAAATTAATTCCTTACTTGTCTACACTGTTATAAGATAGGGATGTTTCCGAACATGTTGTTGCCATGGCACCTAGTTAGGTAAGTGTCTCAAATATATTCTGCTATAGTATTAACATGTACATTCTGCTGCAATAATTAATTTTCTTTGTTGTCAATATTTAAGGCATCAGATGTTGCAAGTAGTGCTCCATCCTCAAATCACATTATAGGATCAAGTAGAGGCAGCAAGACAGATTAAATATATATGTTGTTGTTTCTTTTAGTATTTCATAAGAGAACTGGGTTTGAACAATTTAAAAAGTTGTAATAGTATTAGTCTTGGAACATAATATTTTGTCAACTGTGTTAGAACATAATATGTTGCACTATGAATTATAATGTGATATTTTGTTATTACAAAATTTGTGTTATTTTAGTTTTGTTCTATTGGATATGTATGTAACATATATAATTATGAAATCTGATAAAGTATGAAGTACTATTGGATATAACTATTGGATATAGTTATATAAAATACTGGATATATATTTTCTTATTTAATATTATAATTATGACAGTTTGAACTAACGTATTATCATTCACCATTTATTATAATATGACCATAATAAGTGTCGTACTAAAACGTTCATAATGGTGTTCAAAGGTATCATTTGTGGTTGTTGTCAATAAATATAATTCTGACAATTCAATCAACATTATTTACATGTAAGAAAAATGCCCCATTATAAAAGTTATTATATAGCGGATGTTGCAGCGTTTCGAGCAAAAATGCAATTTTATATATTGTGGCGACCAAATCTATGGCGGTACGCGTAAACGCTGCACATGTATAAAGTGACACTTCTAATCGACGCTGTATACAAAAAAAAATGTCACCACATACACGATTTTTGGTAGTGTGAAAACATGCAACACAAAACTCATAGGATGGGATGGGCCCAATCTTCTGGAAAGCTCTTAATTCTCCCTTTAGTTCTTTGTCCTCTTTTATTCATTGATTAATGTCGCTGGGGCGTACTCCATCAGAAGGGAATCAATCAATCCTCTATACTTGGTCTGATCCACATCCACACCCTTGTCATCAACATCTAAGTAACAACTAGTTGAGATTGGTGTTGCAGCTTCTTTGGATTTCTCCATATCAAACTTCTTTAATAATTCCTTGCAATATTTGGAGTGATTCAAGAATGCTTGATGCTTTAATTGCTTTTGTTACTAGGTGTTAGATAAAGATGGGAATCAATCAATCCTCTATACTTGGTCTTGTCCACATCCACACCCTTCTCATCAACATCTAAGTAACAACCAGTTGAGATTGGTGTTGCAACTTCTTTGCATTTCTCCATATCAAACTTCTTTAATAATTCCTTGCAATATTTAGACTGATTCAAGAATGTTTCATGCTTGAATTTCTTGATTTGTAATCCTAGCAAGTAGTTCAACTCCCCCATCATAGAGATCTCAAATTCCCCCGTATATCTACCACAAATTCTTTGCAAAGCTTTTCGTTAGTTCTTCTAAAGATAATATCATCCAAATAAACTTCAACCAGTATTATGTCACTGTTAGCTTTCTTAATCAAAAGAGTCTTATCTATTTTTCCTCTTTTGTAGCTATGAGAAAGTAAGAAGTTACTTAACCTTTCATACCACTGTCGTGAAGCTTGTTCAAGACTATACAAAGTTTTCTTGAGCATGTATACATGTTCAGGGAACGTGTGATCTTCAAAACCTAAAGGCTAGCTGACATAAACTTCCTCGTTTATAAAGCCATTAAAAAAAACACTCTTAACATCCATTTGGAACAATTTAAATCGAAACATGCAAGCATAAGCAAGTAACAACCTCACAGTTTCCAATCTAGCAACATGCGCATATCTTTCACCAAAGTCAATGCCTTCTTCTTGATTATATCCCTTAGCCACCAGTCTAGCTTTGTTCCTCACAATAACAACTTGTTTATCCAATTTGTTTATAAACACCCACTTAGTTTTAATGATATTTATTTCATTAATCCTAGGAACTAGAATCCAAACTTCATTCCTTGGTTTAGTTCATCATGCATAACATTAATCTAATTATTATCATTCAATGCATTACCCACTATTTTAGTTTTCATTTGAGAAACAAATGCCATAAGCTCACCAAACATGTTTAAGGACTTCCTAGTTGATACTTCATTGTCTAAATGACACATAACATTGTCCATTTCTTAGGCAATCTAGAATTCACAACAGATGTAGTAGAGTCAGCAGTAGAAGCACCAGTAGGTTCTGCTTCCTGCAACTCTACATTATCTCTTTCACCACTCCACTGGTATGCATTAATCCTTTGCCTCTAAATTGAAAAGAAAACCTCGTCACTTGCATCTGTCTTTGTATTTTCATGCAGCTCTTAGTTAGATTCACCAAACACAATATGCACAGATTCTTGAATTACCATAGTCCTATTGTTATATGATCTATATGCATGACTATGTGAGCAATATCCTAGGAAACTTCCCTCATCTGCCTTTGAGTCAAACTTGCCCAAGTTTTTCCATTATTCAAAATAAAGCATTTACAACCAAAAACTTTAAAGTGAGAAATGTTAGGCTTTCCACCCTTAAATAGTTCATAGGGGGTTTCTTTAAAATAGGTCTAATTAAAACTCTGTTAAGGACATAACAACTTGTATTCACTGTATCTACCCAAAAATATTTAGGAAGATTAGTTTCATTTAAAAGTGTTTTTGCTAATTCCTCTGAAGACCTATTTTTCATCTGCACCACTCCATTTTGTTGTGTAATTTTAGGAGTTGAAAAAGGTGTTTGATACCAAACTTTTCACAAAACTTGTCAAATCTTTCATTTTGAAACTCACCCCCATGATCTGTTTTAATTGCAAAAATACAATAATTATTTTTCATTTTATAAGATTTTTGCAAGTTTCTTAAAGGCATTTGTTAGCACCAGGAGATGTTGTATTGATTTGATGAAGCTAAACCAATTACAACTAAAGTTGTTGAGTTAATGTGAAGAAACCAGTCATGTTGACCAAGTCAAGACCGAGTTCTTTCAAGTGAAGATGCATGGAGTTTGCATGGAGATTGAAGTTTTTGGGTCTAGGCTTTAGGTGGTGTTGGTGTGTCTAGATTGAGGTTAAAAACTGTGATGATAAATGTGTTGATCATTGATAAGCTCCACTGTGAAAATTGGCTTTAGCGAGGTTTTAAAAAAATCATTAAAATCAGATTTCAAATTTTGATAAACCGTTTTAACTGTCTTTTAAAATTTAGTCGACTGAGTGTCAAATCAATTGACTAAAGTTTGACAGTTGTCACTACTGCTGTTTATATAGCTGGTGCGTTTTCAAAAGAATAGAAAAGAGAATTTTTGAACATACTACTCTGATTGAGTTGAGATTTTTCAAGCAAGAGAAAACGTTGCCACACTTTTTAAGATCAAGATCAATTTGAAGTTTTAAAAGAATTCATCAAGAACTAAATTTCTGCATTCCGCTGGAGCTTTGAAACTGACTGCACATTTCTACATCATTGATCTGACCTCAGCCTAAGCACTCTATACCTGTTTCTTCTTGCATTACTAATTTGTTGTATAGAGTTGCTTTTGTTAGTTGATTGATGTGTAAATATTTCAATTGTATTAAAACTACTACTGTGTTCTTGAATTACTGGAGTGTAATTCATTGTACAGTGAGTTTATACTAGTGGTTTACCTGCTACGGGGAGCAGTGTGAGGCGTTTCTTTGTTATACAGTGGATTCTGTATAATTGTGACTTGTTTTAGGTTTCAGCAAGGGTGTTCTTGAAACACAAAGTGGGTTCTGTGTGGTTTCTTGGTCTGCTGTAGGTTTAGTAGTGGTTTGCCATGGGGAGCAGTGTGTTCTTGCTGTGAGCAAGTGTTGTAAACTTGATCAATTTGATCATTTTTAGTGAAATCCTTACTGTGGAGTAAGGAATTAGATGTAGCCCGTTTTGTTGGGTGAACCAGGATAAAAATCTTTGTGTTCTTGAATCTTCTTTCTCTATCTTGATCACTGATTCAATTGATTGTTTCATTGTGTGCTATAAACTATTTTTTGAATCAATAATTGGACTCTATTTGTTTATGACTTAATAATTTTCTAATAATTGTTTATTTTATAAAAAGAATTTCATTTTTTGATTGCTTCTTAATAATTGAAACTGTTAACTGGATTGAATCTGACCAGTTCATTTTGTGCTGTTAACTTCTTTTAGTTTCAGTGTTTTTAATTAGATCGCTTCCGCAGTTGCATTTGATTCAATTCTGTCTAAAGCATTTGAATTCTGATAAATCTGTTTGGTTTGTTGCATTGTGTTGTGACTTGATTGAGTTTTGTTTAATGATTCATTCTATTGCATTGTTCAGTAAAGTCAATAAAGATCCAGTCTATCAAACTGACTTGCATTTTCTTAAAAGTTCAAATAGTTTTGAAAAAGATTTTGAAATCCAATTCACCCCCCCTCTTGTATTTCAACCAAAACAGTTTCTTACAGCATTGAAGGCATTATCCTTGGATACAATAAAGAGAGTCCATGTGAATCTAGAAAAGTCATCTACAATCACTAAATCATACTAATTGCCTCGTAGACTCATGGTTCTTAAAGGTCCAAACAAGTTCATGTGAAGTACCTCAAGAGGCCTCAAAGTGCCAGAAGGATGATAAAGAGCTTTCTAATAGATTGGGCCCATTTAGGCTTTCAACTAGTTGCTTGGGCCCAAATGCAACCTTGGAGAGATCACTTTTGTGAACACGAAACATCAAGGAGAAGTCCTCTAAATTGTATAAATTGTTTAGAATAATTTGGGCCTTGTATTTGGGCCAAGTAGAATATATTTTGGCCTTGTATTTTGGGCCATGTAGTGAAAGATGTTGGGCTTTAAAGCCCATAAATAATGTTGGCAATCCAAGTTAGGGTATGGGAGAAGCGTTCTCCTTGTACCACTTGTCATCACCTTGTGAGAGCCTTAGGGTGCAAGTTAGGGTTGAAAAGCTTGTCATAGAAGCTAGGGTTACAAGTTTGTCATAGAAGATAGGGTCAGAGAGCTTTCTCTAGAAGCTATAGTGGGAATGCACTCTATAAATAGGAGTGCATAGTGTTGTAAATTTTAAGCTTTATTTGAACTAGTGTTATGCTATTGAAATTTTCCAACACATTTGGTTCTTGAGCTTCATCTTAGTTAGCTTCTGTTAGAAGACTAGCTTAGGGATTCCATTGAAGTTGACCTCACCTCTTCCAATCATCTTGTTCCACCACTTTCACTCAACCACAACATGTTATTGCTTCCATTTCCATGAAGTTTCTGCTGCTTTGAATCAGTCTATTTTTGTCCACACTGTGTTGTATTCTTCTAGTGTTGTTCGCTCCATTTTCCATGGTTTAATTGGATTGGAAACAGCTAGATACAGCAAGGTTTCCATCATATGGTATTCAAAGCTTTGGTTCATGAAAAGCTAAGTATCTCCTTGGTGTTTTTGAATTTCTCTGTATTTTTTCATTGTTTTTGAAGTTGTTCCGTGTTATTCATACATATTGCACTTGAGTACTGTTTTCTATTTTAATTGAGTTTTTCTTCCATTTAATTGATTTAATTTCTTGTATTAGTGTGTCTTTTTTCTTTATTAATTTGTATATATGTTGTCCACGTCATGTTTGATTTCAAAATGTCATCAATTTCACTGTATGTGCTTGTAGATTAGGTGTTTGATTAAATGTCTAAGTGAAACTGCTTCATTTTGAGTGTTTGATAAAAAGTCTAGTAGAACTTGTGTCTGTGTGGGCTTTTTAATTTTGCATTTTTGAGTTCCAATGCTTACTACTATTCCATATGTCTTGTTGTCATGTTCAATTTTATTGAATTCCTTAGGTTTTCATTCATTACACAAACTGTTTGCTGAAAAACACTGTGATACTCAAAAAAATACTGCAAGCAAATGAGACCATATCTTGCCCTGAAATTTTGTGTGAAGACAAATTATGATGTCTATAATGTACTGTTAAAAAGGAGCATTCAAAAACAAAATACAGAAAAAATGACAAATGTCAAAACCTTGAATGGCAGCGCTTGAAAAATACTGATAACATTGATGATTTGCTCTATGTAAAAGAAATTACTACACCTTATCCAGTGATTGTTTTGTGATTTTTGTGTGATATTCGTACAATATGCTGAGAATATGTGGATTAGTCACAATAAATTGTTGAATCAAGCCTACCAGGAGCTTAAGCGTCAGAGAAAATAGATTAAAACGTGAAACAAGAGGCTCTCGGTTCTGAATTTGTTTAGAATGATTCTAAAGCCATTTTGAGCCAAATATTTGCGAGGAGTCTCTATATGATGTTGAGCACTTGTGGATAGAATTCCATGGCAAAATATGTTGTAAATCATTCGAAATAAATCAAACAACAAGCGCTGCCAGAACTAGAATTCTACTTTTATTTTCATTTTTTGTAATCCACTCTAGTGCTTTTCATTAAGAATTGCGTTTGAGTGCCTACTTTCATTCAGTACCTTAAATGCTTGTTTTGTCCAATTTTTCAACATTCCTTCAGTTTTTCATCAATTTATCAATGTGAGTTTAGCTTCCTAAAATTTTGACCTTTTATTGTTTTACATTCTTTTACCTCTTGTGTGAATTCAACATTGGAAAAGACTAGTTGTGAATGAGTTGGAACTAATTTGCCAAGTGAAATTTTTCAAAGTTCAGAATCTCAAGAGAGGCTCACAAAGGAAGAAGCCTCCCAAATGCAGCTGAAGTGATAGACTAAGTTAGAGTGATACACTTGAAAGGAAGAGTTGACAAGTCTCAAGGAATCAAAAGTATTGAACATTTGTGTTATAATCACTTGTCATGGAATTTTGTGCTAAGTTTGTTTGTAAATTCTTTTGCTTGTTTTGTGTTTGGTAAAATGTCATTAAAGCAATCCTAAGAGTGAACATTGTAATAGTCTAAGTCTGTAGTCGTGGAAGTGTGCAAGGGGCTCTAAGTGTCACTTGCACTTTCATTTAGAAAATTCATCTAGTTAGTTGCTTTATATTACATTCTTGCAACTTTCTTATGTTATTTTCTTTACTAGGTCTCCATGGCAATTAGGATTTAATTTTCTCACATTTGTTAGATTAACCTCCCTTTGGTCTCTAGGATTTCACGTGAACAAATAGGGAAAAATGTTTTGAAGTTTTCTATTAAGAGATGTTTTGGAAGAGGACGAAAGAAAACTCTAGCTAGGAAAAACTTGGTACTTAAATTGTCCAAGTGTCACACCTCTCTTTCCTGGGAGTCTACTCGAAAGACTTTCATTAATATTTCTTTGTGAAAATATTTTATCACTCACTGTTTCAAAAATTTTATTTCAAAGTATTTGTGAATATCTTTTCTAGACGAAAAATGAGTGTTCATTTTCATGTGCATGAGTGTTAGAGATAATCATAAAAGGATTAAGCCTAGAAGTCATTTCCATTCTACATACTTTGAGATAAATGTGCCTTCTTCTTATGGACATAAAAATGCTGAGGAATGTATAGAATGGAAGATGAAGGTTGAGAAAACTTTTTACTACCTCCAAGTGGATGAATTTAGCAAAATTTCCATAGCTATGTTAAGTTTTCAAGATATGCCAAGTCATGGTGGAAACAAAGGAAAAATGATGTTATAATATTAGAAATTTGAATTGGAGTGAGTTAAAGGTGTGTATGAAAAGACAATTTGTTCCACCTTTATATTTGAACAAGAGAGTAGAGGAGAATAAGAAGATAAAAGAATAAAAAAACTAGAAAAACGTCTAGCTCACTTAAATCATGAACTTAAAGAGATAGAGCTTAAAGAAAAAAAAGTAAATAGAGATTCAGAAGGGAAAAGAGAGAAAAGAAAAAGAGAGGAAAGAAATAGGAGAAAGAAAAGAACAAGAAAGGCAAGACAAATGTTTGTTTGGAGATGAACCAGACATTGATATAAAATCCTTTAGAACCATATTTTGAAAAGTTGAGTGAACCTTTGTTTGGAGCTAAATCAGATGTTGAATCCTCTTCCACAGAAAAATATCGTGAGGACTTAGTTGAAGGGAAATCTTTGTCTAGGGATATTGACAAAAACTCCTCTTCTATAGAAAAATCGAGTAAGGATATGTTTTTAGAGCAATCTTTGTCTAAGGCTGAGCTAGAGATTGGCACAAAAACCTCGCTCATAGAAAAACTTTGTGGGTTGCTTAAAATTAAAAAGGAAGATCAAAATATCAAGCAAACTCATAGGGTATAAAAACATTTAAAAATTAAAAGTAAAAGTACCCTTCAGATAAACTATCCATGTTTACCATCACATAAAGGGAAGATAAATTTGGGAAGAAAGGTTCTTTTCACTTTCATTTTTAAATTGTGAGAAAATGACATATGTTCTATTGTTTATCATCTTTTTATAAGATGATTTTTTATCTTGGAGAGAATCTGAAAAATAAGGTTTAGACCGAGTTCAACAGGGGGGGTGAATTGAACTTAGAAAACTTTTCACAAATCTGAATTATTCTTGAAGTAGAGAATGAAAATTCTTTATTCAATCGATTGAGCTGTGTAATTCTGAACTGTCAGGTAAACAATCGATTGAGCACAGCGGAATATATCAGAGTTAAACCCAGAATTCAGTTAAACCCAGAAATCAAATAAACCCAGAAATCAGTTTACAGTGTAAGATTGTGCTAACCCAGATTTAATATGTTTAAACACAATCCAGTATATTACACACAATCCAGAATCACAGTTGATTATGCAAACAGATGTTCAGAGTATGATTAACAGTATGAACTGATTTTAATCCAGTTAATTTTAAAGATGGCAGCAGTGAATAAAGGTAATCAAGAAGAGTAGGGAGAAAAGCAAGAACACAGAATTTTTATCCTGGTTCACCCTTCCACAAGGGCTACGTCCAGTCCTTTACAAACTAGCAAAGATTTCCACTAAAACAGATCACAAGATCAGTTTACAACCCTTGCTCCCAGCAAGTTACAAACTGCCCCCAACAATAAACCCACACCTCACTGAACCCCTCAACTTGTGTGTAACCAGTGCAGAAACCCACTGCATCACAACACTTGCAGTCCGCAAGCAACACTGCTCCCAGTAGCACTCACCTTCTATTGAACCCTTCAGCAGATGCGAGACCAGTGCAGAACCCACTGCACCCACTCAATTACAAACCCAGTAATTGAAAACAGCAAACAGATTACAATTCAACAGAATCAGAGAAGATAACAGAATGCTTCTACACAAAACAGATTACACAGAATGAAGATCAGGTGTAGAAGACTTAGCTTTGGTCCAGAACCAAAGTAGCAAGAACCTCTCTTCAAGGA
>Ga0209700_103439_pt1 | contig 30318 bp, 26 predicted proteins | sample SiratroredBW_FD_187528 | JGI IMG/M metagenome (GOLD analysis project Ga0209700, IMG submission 187528) | Root nodule microbial communities of legume samples collected from California, USA - Siratro red BW (SPAdes) (version 2) | ecosystem: Host-associated > Plants > Roots > Nodule | place: USA...
CAGCCCGAACTGAACCGTACGAGACTGAACCGAACCAGACCAGGCCGAACCAAACCACATGGAACCGAACTAAATCGAAGCGGACCAGACCAAACTGAACCAAACCGAACCAGACCATACCGAACCTCACTCAGCTAGACCGGGTCGAACCAGACCGAACCGGACCAAATTGAACCGAATCAAATCAAACCGGCCCAGAACTAAACGGACCAGACCTAACCGGACCAGACCAAACTAGACCAGACCGAATTGAACCATATTGAATCAAATCGAAAGTGATCGGATCGTCCTTGACTGGGCTTAACCGGACTGGACCGAACCAAACCATGCCAGACAAAACTGGACTAGACAGAACCGGACCAGACCTAACGGACCAGACTTAACCGGACCAGACCGAACTGAACCAGACCGAACTGGACAAGATCAAACCGCACCAGACAAAACCGAACCAGACAAAACCGAACCAGAACCAGAACGAACCAAACTAGACCACCGAACCGAACCAGACCAGACTGAACCGGACCAGACTGAACTGCACCAGACCGGAACGAACCAGGACGAACCCGACCGAACCAAACACAGACCAAACCTAAGCGAACCAGACCACACCGAATCGAACCAAACCAAACCGAACACACCAGACCGAACCATAGCAGAACCGAACCAGAAAGAACTAAACCGAACCAGACCGAATCGAAAAAGACCGAAACAAACCAAACCAGACTGAACCAAACCAGACCAGACTAAACCGAAACAAACCAGACCGAACCGAACAAGACAATACCTAACCAAACCATAACGAACCGGACCCAACCTGACTAGACCAGACCGAACTATATCGAACCGAACCAGAACAGACCGAACTATACAGAACCAGACCTAAACAAACCAGACCTAACCGGACCAAACCAAACCGTAACAGATCAAATCGAACGAGACTGAACCAAATTGAAAGAGATCAGACCGTACCCGACTGGGCTTAACCGGACTGGACCAAACTAAACAAGACCGAACCAGACCGAACTGAACCAGACCGAACTGAACCAGATCGAACCGGACCAGACCGAACTAGACCAGACCAAACTATATCAAACCGGACCAGACCGTGCCGGACCAGAACGAACTGGATTAGACCAGACCAAACCGAACTAGACCAAACCTACCCCAGCCTAACCGGACCAGACCGAACCAGACCAGAATTGAGCTAGACATAACTGGACTAGACCGGACCTAACCGAACCGACAAGACGAGACTGAACCGAACCAGACCAGACCAAATCTGACCAGACCGAACTTGACCATACCAAAAACAAGACCACACTGAATAGTACCAGACCAAACCGGACCAGACCAAACCGAACCACGCCGATCCAAACCAGACCGAATCCAAGCGAACCAGACGAGACCGAATCAGATCAAACCGAACCAGACCAAAATGAAAACAGATAAAACTGGACCGAACCAAACCATACTGAACCGAACCAGACCAGTCCGAACCGAACCAGACCGAACTGAACCAGATCGGACAAGACCGAACTAAACCAGACTAGACCGAACCAAACCGAAGCATACCTAACCGAACCAAATCGAATCAGACCAAACCGAACCAAAGCCAAGCGAACGAGACCAGACTAAACTGAACCAAACTAGCCCGAACCTGACCAGACCGAACCCGACCAGGTCGAACCGAACCGAACCGAAGCAAACCTAACCGAATCAGAACGAATCACACCAGACCGAACCGGACCAGGCCGAACCAGACCAAAATGGAAACAGACAGAACTGGACAGGACCAGACTAAACCGCACCAGATCGAACCGGACGAGACTAAACCGAACCAGACCAAACTGAACCGAACCAGACCGAATCGAAATAAACCGAAGTGGACCAGACCAAACTAAACCAGAACAGAACGAACCAGACCGAACCTTACTATACCATACCGAACCGGACCAGACCGAAACGAACCAAAGAAAAGCTAACCAAACCACAATGAATCAAACCAAATCGAACCCAACCCAACAGAACCAGACCATACCGAACCCTACCGAACCTAACCGAAGACACCAGACCGAACTGGGCCAAATCGAATCAGATCAGACCGAACTGGACCAGATCGAACCGAACCACACCGAGTCAGACCAAACCAAACTAAACCCAAGCGAACACGACCAGACTGAATCGAACCAGACCAAACCGAACTCGACCAGAATCAACCGAAGCAAACCTAACCGAACCACACCAAATCAGACCAAATCGAACCGAACCTAAGCGAACCAGACCAGACTAAACCGAACCAGACCAGACTAAACCGAACCCGACCAGACTAAACCGAACTAGACTACACCGAACCTGACCAGACCGAACCGAACTGCACCATACCGAACCGGACTACACAGAATCGGATCAGACCAAACCGGACCAGATCAAACCGAACCCTACTGAATCAGACCAAACCGAACCGAACCCAAGTGAACCAAACCAGACTGAACCGAACCAGATCGAACCAAAACAGACCGAACCGGACCAAACCAAACCGAACCAGATCGAACCGAACCAGACCGAACCGAACTAGACCAGACCAAACCGGACCACACCTAAACGGTCCAGACCTGACCCGTCCAGACCAAACAGTACTAGACCGAATCAAACCAGACTAAACCAAATCAAAACAGATCGGACCGTACCCGACTGGGTTTAACTGGACTGGACTACACCAAACGAGACCGGACCAGACCAAACCAGACTAGATCGAACCGAACCGAAGCAAACCTAACCGCTCCAGACCGAATCAGACCAAACCGAACCGAACCCAAGCGAACAAGACCACACTGAACCGAACCAGACCAGACCGAACCTGACCAGACCGAACCGGACTAGACCAAATCAGACCAGACCGAACAGTACCAGACCGAACCGGACCAGACAGAACCGAACCAGACTGAACTGAACCACGTCGAACCAGACCAGACTGAACCCAAGCGAACCAAACCGAACCGAATCGAACCAGACCGAACCGAACCAGACTAGACCGAACCAGAACACACTGAACAAGACCAGAACCAAACCAGAAAGAACTGTACCAGACCAGACCCAACCGAACCAGACCGTACTGAACTGAACCAGACCAATTCGAACCGAACCAGACCGAACCAAACCAAATTGAACCGGACAGACCGAACCTGACTAGACTAGACCGAATTAGCCAGACCGAAACGGACCAGACTTAACCGTACCAGATCGAACCGGATCAGACCGAACCAGATTAGACCAAAATGGACCAGACCGAACCGAACCACACCGAACCGTACCAAACTGAACCAGATCGAACTAGACCAGACCAAACCAGCACAAACTAAAACGGCCAGACCAAACTGCACCAAACCGAACCGGACCGAAGCAAACCTAACTGAACCAGACCGAACTGGACCAGACCAAACTAGACCGAATGGGACTAGACCAAATGGGACCAGACCGAACCGAACAAGACCAAACCAAACGAAACCGAACTCAATCGGATCTAACCCGACCAGACCAGAACAGACGGGATCGAACTAGACCGAATCGAACCACATCGAAACCGAGTAGACAAAACCAGACCGATCCCGACCAGACCACACCGAAACAGACCGGGCCGAACCAGATCGAACCGTACCAGACCGAACCAAAGCGAACCACACCCAATTGAACCAGACTAAACCAGACCAGACCGAATCAGACCAGACCGAACCAGACCCGACCAAACCGCACCAGACCAAACGAACCGTACCAAACCGAACCAAACTAGACTGAAGCGGACTAGACCACATTGAACCAGACCGAACCTGATCGAATATTAGTAGACCACACAAAACTAGACCAGACCGAACCAGACCAGACTGAATCGAACCGGACCAGACTGAACTGAACCAGACCAGACCAAACCGAACCGAACCAGACGAAAATGAACTGGACCAGACCAAACCAGACCAAACCGAACCAGACCAAACCGAATTGAAGCAGACCGAACCAGACCAGACCAGACCAAACCGAACCGGACCATACCAGACCCGACCAGACTCGACAGACAGGACTAGACTAAACCGAACCGGACCAGACCAGACCGCACCGAGCCAGATTAAACCGAACTAGACCTAACCAAACCAGACCAGACCAGACCAACCGAACTAGATAGAACCGAACCAGATCGAACAAAACCAAACATAACCGGACCAGACCGAACCGAACCACACAGAAATGATTCAGACCGAACCGAACCAGACAAAACTGGATTAAACCGAACCGAACCAGACAAAACTGGACCAGACCGAACCGAACTAGATCAGACCGAACCGCACCAGAACGAACCGAACTGAAGCAAACCTAACCGAACCAGACCAGACTGCGCCGAACCAAACAAAATTGAACTAGACAGAACTTGACCGAACCGAACCTGACAAGACCAGAACGAACCGTACCACACCGAACCAGACTAGACCGAAGCAAACCTAACCGAACCAAAACGAATCAGACCAAACCCAACCGAAGCCAAGCGAACGAGACTAGACTAAACCGAACCAAACTAGACTAAACTGAACCAGACTAGCCCGAACCTGACCAGACCGAACCCGACCAGACCGAACCCGACCAGACCAAACGGAACCATATCGAACCGAACCGAAGCAAACCTAATCGAATCAAACCGAATCACACCAGACCGAACTAGACCAGACCGAACCAGACCAGACCGAACAAGACCAGACCGAACCAGACCAGACCGAATCAGACCAGACCGAATCAGACCAGACCGAACCAGACCGGACCAAACCAGACCAGAACGAAATCAGACAGAACTGGACTGGACCAAACTGAACCGAACCAGACCTAACCAGACCAGACTGAAATGAACCAGACCAGACCAAACCAAACTAAACCAAAGCGGATCAGACCAAACTAAACTAGACCGAACTAGACCAGACCGAACTGGACCAGACCAGACCAAACTGGACCAGACCGAACCGAACCGAAGCAAAGCTAACCAAACCACAATGAATCAGACCAAATCGAACCGAACCCAAGCGAACTAGACCAGACTGAACCAAACCAGACCAGACCGAATTGAAGCGCATCAGACCGAACCAGACCAGGCCGAATGGGATCAAACCGAACTGGACCAGATCGAACCGAACCACACCGAATCAGACCAAACCGAACCAAACCCAAGCGAACCAGACCAGACTGAACTGAACCAGACCAAACCGAACCCGACCAGACAGAACCAAACTGAAGCAAACCTAACCGAATCAGACCAAATCGAACCAAACCCAAGCGCAACAGACCAGACCGAACCGAACCAAACCAGACCGAACCCGACCAGACCAAACCCGACCAGACCGAACCGAACCGCACCAGACCGAACCAGACCAGACCGAATCGGATCAGACCGAACTGGACTAGATGGAACCGAACCACACCGAATCAGACCAAACCGAGCCCAAGAGAACCAGACCAGAATGACCCGAACCGTACCAGACCGACCCCATCATACCGAACCGAAACAGACAAAATAGGACCAGGCCGAACCGGACCAGACCGAATCAGATCAAACCGAACCAAACAAGACCTAAACAAACCAGAACGAACCAGACCAGAATGAATCACACCAGACCGAGCCGAAGCAGACCGAACCGGACCAGGAGGAACCGAACTACACCGAACTTCACCAAACCAAACCGGACCAGACCCAATCGGACCAGACCGAACCGTACCAGACCGAACCAGACCAGACCAAACCGTACCGCACCGAACCGGACTAGACCGAACCAAACCAGCCGAAGCGGACCAGACCGAAACGAAATAGGCCGAACCCGACCGAACAAGACCAGACCGAACGCAAGCGAACCAGACCACACCAAATTGAACCAAACAGAACCGAACGAAACCAGACCGAACCAGACCAGAACCGAACCAGACAAAATTGGACAGGACCAACCGAACCGAACCAGACCAAACTGAACCAAACCGAACCGAACCAGACCGAACCGAACCAGAATGAACTGAACCATACCGAACCGAACCAGACCGAATCGGACCAAACCGAACCGAACTAGACCGAACCAAACCAGAGCGAACCAGACCACACCGAACCTGACCGAACCTGACTAGACTAGAACGAACCCGACCAGACTAAACTGAACCAGACCAGACTGAACTGAACCAGACCAGACCGAACCAGACTAAACCGAACCAAGACAGACCGAATCGGACCAGACCGAACCAAACCAGATCCAACCAAACAATACCTGAACAAACCAAATCGAACCGAACGAAACCAGACTGAACTGAACCGGACCAGACCGACCCGGACCAGGTCGTACCGGACCAGATCGACCCGGACCAGGCCGTACCGGACCAGACTGAACTGGACCAGACCGAACCGGACCAGAACGAACCGGACCGAACCTGACTAGACTAGACCGAACTATACCGAACCAGACCAGGCCGAACCTAATCGAACCTCACTAGACCAGATCGAGCTATACCAAACCAAACCAAACCGAACCAGACCTGACCAAACAGGACCAGACCAAACCGGACCAAACCAGAACGAACCGAACCGAACCAAACCAAACTGACCCGAACCGGACCAGACCGAACCGCACCTGACCGAGCCGGACGAGACCGAATCAGATCAAACCGAACCAGACAATACCTAACCAAACCAGACCGAACCGGACTAGACCGAATCGTACCAGACCGAACCGAACCAGACCAGACCGAACCGAAAAAGACAGAACTAGACTAGACCGAAACGAACCAGGCAGAACCTGATTGAACCAGAGCAAACTGAACCCAAGAGAACCAGACCACACCGAATCGAACCGAACTAGACCAGACCGAACCAGACCAAACCGAACCAGACCAAACCGAACCAGACTATAACATAACCAGACAGAACTGGACCGGACCAAACTGAATCAAAAAAGACCGAAACGAACCAAACCAGACTAAACCGAATGAGACCAGACTGAACCGAACGAGACCAGACTGAACCGAACGAGACCAGACCGAATGAAACCGAAGCAAACCGAACCAGACCGAACATAACGAACCGAACCAAATGAGGTCAAACCGGACGTGACCGAATTGGACCAGAGTGAACCGGACCAGAAGGAAACCTGACCAGAGTGAACCGAACCAAACCAGACTGAACCAGACCAAACCAGACTGAACCGAACCAGACCGAACCGAACCGAACCAGACCGAACTGGCCGAGGCCGAATCGGACCAAACCAAAGCGGACCAGACCGAACCGAATTACACCAAACAGAACCAGACAAGACCGAACGGAACTAGACGAGACTGAGTCGAACCAGACCAGACCGAACCAGACCAAACCAAACCAAACCCGACCAGACCGGACCAAAACGAACCGGACCAGACTGAACCGAATAAATCGAACCGAACCAGACCGAATCAAACCGAACCAGACCAGACCGAACCGAAGCAGCCCAGAATGAACCGAACTAGACCAGAATAAACCAAACCAGACCAGACCGCACCGAACCAGATCAAACCAGACCAGACTGAACCGAACTAGGCCTGACCAGACTGAATCGAACCAAACAGAACAGAACCAGATCGAACGAACCAGACAAAACTGGACCAAACCAAACTGAACCAGATAGAAGAGGACAAGACCGTACCGAACTGCACCTGACCAATCTAGACTACACCGAATCGGATCAAAACGAACCAGACTAGATCGAAATGAACCACACCGAATTGACCAGACCGAGCCACATCAAACCTGACCAGACCAAACTGGACCAGACTAAATCGACCAAACCGAATCGGATCAGATCCAACCGGACCGAAGCAAACCTAACCGAACCAGACCGAACCGAACCAGACCAAACTAGACCGAACTGGACCAAACCCAACTGAACCAAACTAGACCGGACCAGACCGAACTGAGTCAGGCTGAACCAAACCGAACTGGACCAGACCGAACCCAAGTGAACCAGACCAAGCCAAATCGAACAAGACCAAACCGAACCCGATCAGACCAAACCCGACCAAACCGAACCAAACCAGAACGAAAACCAACAAAACTGGACCGGACCAGCCCGAACTGAACCGTACGAGATTGAACCGAACCAGACCAGACCGAACCAAACCACATGGAACCGAACTAAATCGAAGCGGACCAGACCAAACTGAACCAAACCGAACCAGACCATACCGAACCTTACTCAGCTAGACCGGGTCGAACCAGACCGAACCGGACCAAATTGAACCGAATCAAATCAAACCGGACCAGAACTAAACGGACCAGACCTAACCGGACCAGACCAAACTAGACCAGACCGAATTGAACCAGATTGAATCAAATCAAAAGTGATCGGATCGTCCCTGACTGGGCTTAACCGGACTGGATCGAACCAAACAAAGCCAGACAGAACCGGACCAGACCTAACCGGACCAGACCGAACCGAACCAGACCAGAGCGAACCGAACCAGACCAGACCGCACTGGACCAGATCAAACCGGACCAGACCAAACCGAACCAGGCCGGACCAGGCTAAATCGAACCAGACAAAACCGAACCAGATAAAATCGAACCAGACCGAACCGAACCGCACCTGACCGAACTAGAACGAACCGAACCGAACCAGACCAAACCAAACTAAATAAGATCAGACCGAACCAGACCAGACCAAACTGAACCCGACCGAATCGATCCGATCCTGACTAGACCAGACTGGACCAAACCGGACCGTACCCGATACAACCGTACCCAACCGAACCAGACTAGACCAGACCGAATCGTACCAGACCGAACCAGACCAGACTGAACCAGACCAGACCGAACTGCACCAGACCGGAACGAACCAGGACAAACCCGACCGAACCAAACCAGACCAAACCTAAGCGAACCAGACCACACCGAATCGAACCAAACCAAACCGAACAAACCAGACCGAACCAGAGCAGAACCGAACCAGACAGAACTAAACCGAACCAGACCGAATCGAAAATGACCGAAACGAACCAGACCAGACTGAACCAAACCAGACCAGACTGAATCAAACCAGACTGAACCGAACCAAACCAGACCGAACCGAACAAGACAATACCTAACCAAACCATAACGAACCGGACCCAACCTGACTAGACCAGACCGAACTATATCGAACAGAACCAGACCAGACCGAACTATACAGAACCAGACCAGACCGAACTATACAGAACTAGACCAGACCGAACTATACAGAACCAGACCAGACCAGACCGAACCAAGCCAGACCTAAACAGACCATACCTAACCGGACCAGACCAAACCGTAACAGATCAAATCGAACGAGACTGAACCAAATTGAAAGAGATCAGACCATACCCGACTGGTCTTAACCGGACTAGACCTAATCAAACAAGACCGAACCAGACCGAACTGAACCAGATCGAACCGGACCAGACCGAACTAGACCAGACCGAACTATATCGAACCAGACCAGACCGAACAAAACCAGACCGAACCGGACCAGACCTAAACAGAGTAGACCTATCCCGACTAGACCAAACCTTACCAGACCGAATAAAACCATACTGATCTAGTTTGCTTCGGTCTGATCTTGTTCAGTCTGGTCTAGTCTGGTTCGGTTCAGTCTGGTTTGGTTCGGTCTGGTTTGGTCTGAGGAGGTTCGGTTCAGTCTGGTCTGGTTCGATTCGGTCTGGTCTGGTTCGTTCTGGTCTGGTCTGGTTCGGTTCGGTCTAGTTTGGTCTGGTTTGGTTCAGTCTGGTCTGGTTGGGTTTGATCTGGTCTAGTCTTGTTCGGTTCGATCTGGTCTGGTCTGGTTCGATTCGGTCTAGTCTTGTTCGATTCGGTCTGGTCAGTTTTGAATTGAAGTGAATTGAACCAGACCGCACCGAACCAAATCGAACCGAACTAAACTAAATCAACCGGACCAAACCAGACTACACCAAACTGAACCAGATAGAACGAAACCAGACCACACCGAACCGAACCAAACCAGACCAGACCGAACACGATCCAACCGAACCAATCTGAACTGAACCAGACCGAGTCTAATCGAACCAGACCAAACCGAAGCCAAGCAAACCAAATCAGACCGGACCAAACCCAAGCGAAATAAACCGAAACAAAAACGGATTGTACATCCCACAATTATTTTTTCTGCACTTTTTACATTGCGGGTTGTACGAACCGCAATACAAAAAAATTTATAAATACATTGCGGGTTGTACAACCCGTAATACAAAATATTTTTAAATACCCGGGTTGTACAACCCGAAATGTATTTATAAATTTTTATAAAACACAAAACTATCGACCAATTATTGGTCCTCAATGCTTAGCTAGACAAAAGAACATTTTTGCAAGTGTTAAATACTAAATGTAAATTTATTATTAAGAAATAAAAGTAGTTTTCTTGCTTCTTTCCTGTTAAGGATAAATCTGTTATAAATACTGGTATGTATGGTGTTACCTTGATTGCTCAGAGATTATGAAACGAAAAGGTTGAAAGGAAATAAAATGGGAATGTAATGGCATAATACCTACTAATTGAACCTTGATCATACAACTGCAGTTGGCCAAGTTGTGCCAATTAGGGGTGTAACTTTTAATGTTGGTTTGAATTTAACTTTTTGACCCAACTTAAAATAAATTTATTCTTCTTAGAATGTTTCCACAGTACATGAATATTCTAACCCATACGGAGCCGAATCATTCAACAATCTTGGAGAAGATCAACCGTTATGAAATTTGATGTTTATGTAACAGAATTAATGCTTAATTACTGCATAATACTGGACCTCTCTGTTTCATTCAATAAGATTCTGTATATGTTTTTATCCAATTGAGGATTACTGTTGCATATCCTATTAAATTGTTTCTGCTGTTTCGATTATTTTATTTCACTCTACCAAATTGGTGTTTTCATTCACCATGGCTGTTGCTGACAATACCAGAATGAAATCAATGGAGGCTGATATAAAGAAGTTATTCCAATTGTTAGAGCAGTCTCGTGAAGAACAGCGAACAGAGTGTGCTCGCTTGACAGAGGCTACCTAGATGAAATTCGATGTTATACAGAGTTCTATCGTACAACTTTTAGAGAGCAACACTCATGGCTCGAGCTCAAGAACAAATGTGGATTCTCACCAGAAATCTCCATAACCATTTCGTAGAGTGCATTTTGATATTCCCAAATTTGACGGCAAAGATGTGTTGAGTTGGCTTTTTTCAATGGATCAATACTTTGACTTTTGCAGAACTTCAGAGGAAGAAAAGATTCAAATAGCTGCTTTTCACATGACTGGGATGGCAATTCCCTGGTTTCAGATGACCCAACGCGCAGCTCCATTTCGTTCATGGTTCCAGTTGAAGCGTGCACTTGAGATCGAATTTGGTTCGTCCTTATTTGGATCACCACGTGAGATTCTCTTCAAACTTACCCAACAAGGATCAGTGACAGATTATTACACTGAGTTTGTTGTGTTGGCAAATCGGACAAACATTGAACCTCCAGTGGCATTGAAGGGTTGTTTTGTCAGTGGATTGAGGGAAGAAATTCGACGGGAGGTTAAGGCTCAGTGTCCCACTTCCTTGATGAGAGCTGTTAGCCTTGCTCGTTTATATGAAGATAAATTCACATTTCGCTTGAAGATTACCCCGGGCCCTAATGCTCATCGTTATACCAATCACCAAAATAATTTACCAGTGGCAATGCGTCCACAACAGCGCTCAAATTTACCTCCGTTGCTACCAACACCAACGCAAACGCCTTTACCGAATAACAATCGGCCACCAATTAAACGTCTAACAATGGCGGAACAACAAATTCGTAGAGAGAAAGGCATTTGTTTCTGGTGCGATGACAAGTTTACACCACAACATAGATGCCCTAACAAGAACTTTATGCTCTATCAGCTGGAATTAACTAATGATGATGACCCACAACAAAATGCAATACTCATGGCAGAGAATAACCCCAGCCCGGATATAGCCACATTAGAAGAGCAGGTGCTTCATCACCATTTATCTTATAATGCTCTACATGGCTCCCAGGGTCCAGCAACTATACGTGTCAAAGTAACCATCAATGGTAAGGTGTTTCAAGCTTTAATTGATGGTGGAAGTTATGATAGCTTCCTCCAACCACGTGTCGCCAAGTTTTTGAACCTTACGATCCAACCAGCGTTTGCCTTCCGTGTCATGGTTAGCAACTTCGAAACAATGGAGGTTGAAGGCTTTATTCCTTCGTTGAACGTGTCAATCCAAGGACACCACATGCATATACCAAATGTATACCTTCTACACGTGGCAGGGGGTGACCTCATTTTGGGTACATCATGACTTAAAACACTCAAAGCTCACATCGTAGACTATGATGCTTCATATATTAGATTTTTGCATCAAGGGAAATTCATTACAGTTCTGGGTGAAAACTCTTCGAGTCCACAGCAAGCTCAATTTAATCACATTAAACGCTTCATCCATACTGATGCCATTGAGGCTGCCTTTACAGTGGAAATGAAGCAACCAAAAGAAACCAACACTTCAGCTCTTCAACTGCCTGATAATCTTGAACCTGCCTTGGCTTTACTCATCAGTAAATATGCCAAGGTCTTTACAGAGCCATGCGGATTACCACCTGTGAGGGAACACGATCATAGCATACCATTGATTGCAGGTGCTACTCCAGTCCACAGTCGCCCTTACAGGTACCCTCATCATCACAAATCTCAAATAAAGCTTATGGTTCAACAAATGTTGGAGGAGGGAATTATTCAACCCAGTCGTAGCCCCTTTTCTTCACCAATCCTTTTGGTAAAGAAAAAAGATGGTACTTGGAGGTTTTGCACTGACTATCATGCTCTAAATAATTTAACTATCAAAGATTGCTTTCCCATTCCAACTGTAGATGAATTGCTTGACGAGCTATATGAAGCTAGGGTGTTTTCAAAATTAGATTTAAGATCAGGCTATCATCAAATCCTTGTACGCCCCGAAGATCGACACAAAACTGCCTTCCGCACTCATCAAGGTCACTATGAATGGCTGGTAATGCCATTTGGCCTCACTAATGCTCCATCCACCTTTCAAGCCTTGATGAATGCCATTTTCCAGCCACACCTACGGAAGTTTGTACTTGTTTTTTTTTTATGATATATTGGTTTATAGTGATTCGTGGGAAAAACAATTGTAGCATTTAGAAGTGGTTCTTCAATTACTGCTTAAGGAGTCCTTATTTGCCAAACTATCTAAATGTTCTTTTGGACTGACAGAGATTGATTATCTAGGCCATTCAATTTCCAGTAAAGGTGTTCATATGGACAAAATCAAAGTCCAAGCAATTGTAGACTGGCAGCAACCAAAAAATGTAAAACAATTACGGGGTTTTCTTGGTCTTACAGGTTACTATCGCAGGTTTATCCGCAACTATGCAACAATTGCAGCACCACTTACAAATATGTTGAAGAAAGATGCCTTTCAATGGAATGACTATGCTACAGAAGCATTTCAGCGACTCAAACAGGCTATTACTTCCCAACCAGTGCTAGCCCTTCCCAATTTTAATTTACCTCTTAAATTGGAAACGGACGCTTCCGGATCGGGAATTGGTGCAGTTCTAAAACAAGTTAATCACCCAATTGCTTATTTTTCCAAGAAGCTATCTCCTCTAATGCAGCAAAAATCTGCTTACATACGGGAATTCTATGCCATAACTGAAGCCATTGCCAAGTTTAGGCATTATCTTATAGGGAAAAAGTTCATAATTCGTACAGACCAACAGAGTTTAAGATCGTTGTTGAATCAAAGCCTCCATACACAGGAGCAACACAAATGGCTGCACAAATTATTGGGTTATGACTTTGAGATACAATACAAACCGGGTGATAAAAATATTCCCGCAGATGCCCTATCAAGAAGTTTCTTAGCAGCATGGTCCACATCACGATTGGATTGGTTAGACCAGTTGAAGATGGAGATTCAACAGGATGCACAGCTCCAGAGCATTTGGCAACAATGTAGTGAGAATAACCAACTTTCAGGCCCGTACCATTGTAAAAATGGCCTGCTTCTTTGGAAAAATAGAATTGTGATTCCTGCTTAAAGTAACCTCATACAATCCATTTTATATGAATTTCATGATGGAATTCTCGGGGGCCATGCTAGCATAGCAAAAACCACTGAACGCATATGCTCAAATTACTATTGGCCTAGCATGCATCAACAAATCAAAACTTATGTACAATCATGTATCATTTGTCAGAAGGCAAAATCAGAAACACGACTTCAACCAGGATTGTTGCAACCATTGCCAATACCTTCACAGGTCTGGGAAACCATATGCATGGACTTTATTACTGCCTTGCCTCCCTCACAAGGGTATTCTGTGATCATGGTAATAATAGATAAATTCTCAAAGTTCGGCCACTTCATTCCTCTCAAAGCAGATTTTACAAGCAAAATTGTAGCAGAGGTTTTTCTACAACAGATAATTAAGTTACATGGATTTCCTAGGAGTATTATCTCGGATCGGGATAAAGTTTTTATTAGCAAATTTTGGCAGCAATTGTTCCAAGCTCAGGGTACTAAATTGAAAATGAGCTCTGCATATCACCCGCAATCAGATGGACAAAGCGAGGTTTTGAATAAGACCTTGGAGATGTACTTACGCTGCACTTGTCATGAGAATCCAAGAAGCTGGCTATCAATTCTTCCCTGGGCTCAATATTGGTATAATACATCATACCATAGTGCCATAAAAACTACACCATACAAGGCTTTATATGGCCGTGATCCTCCTTCACTAGTGCGCTATGAAGTCTCTATTCAGGATGAGAAATCTGTTCAGGAAATGTTGTCTTCACGTGACAGTTGGCTTCAACAATTAAAACAAAACATGTCTCGGTCACAAGAATTCATGAAATTATATGCTGATAAAAACCGACGGCCACTGGAATTCGAAGAAGGGGAATTGGTTCTAGTGAAGTTGCAACCATACCGCCAGCACTCCCTTGCACTCCGTAAAAATCAAAAACTTGGCTTAAGGTACTTCGGACCTTTCAGAATCACTAAAAAAATCGGCACAGTGGCTTATCGTTTAGAGCTACCTGAGACGGCTAGAATACACAATGTATTCCATATTTCTCTCCTAAAAAAATTCAAAGGGGACCACACCACTCCCTATTTGCCACTTCCATTGCAAACTCTAGAATCGGGTCCAATTTTGCCTCCACACATGGTATTGGATAGCAGAACAATACTGCAAAATGACAAAGAAGTACAACAACTGCTAATTCAATGGGGTGATGATCAACACGCGGAGACATCTTGGGAATCACTTACAGAATTCAAACAAAGTTATCCCAACTTTAACCTTGAGGACAAGGTTAAGCTTAAAGGGGAAGGTATTGTAAGGAAGAAAAAGCTGGCAGCTGAGGTGGAGGGTGACACGTGTACAAGGAGGAGTAATAGAGCTAAGACTACAGATACCTGGCTCAAGGATTTTGTGGCATAATTTTTTGATGTGGTGAAAATTCTATAATTCTTTCTCTCTATAACCGAATTCTGTTTTCTTCTCTCTCTCTCAACATTGAAATTGTTCTTCTGCTGGTTTATTCAGGTGAACAGTGTCTAACCCATACGGAGCCGAATCATTCAACAGTCTTGGAGAAGATCAACCGTTATGAAATTTGATGTTTATATAACAGAATTAATGCTTAATTGCTGCATAATACTGGACCTCTCTGTTTCATTCAATAAGATTCTGTATACGTTTTTATCTAATTGAGGATTACTGTTGCATATCCTATTAAATTGTTTCTGCTGTTTTGATTATTTTATTTCACTCTACCATATACTAAAATAAATTTTTTTGGTTTTTTTTAAGACTATATGTCAAAATTATGGAGTTGCTTGAGTATAAAGGTGCATGAAGAATCACGAAGCAACTGCCAAGCTTACGTTGAGGCCCAAAAGGGCCCAATAAGATTATGTGCAGCCTAAACCCTAACTACAGAGTCGCAATATTTTTATTTGCGCTTTTGGTGATCGTCGCTTAGTTCTGAACGGAAGAGCTTCCCTGAGGCTTTTCTCTGTTGGTAAGAATAGTATTATTCTCTCATTTCCTAAAAGCTGGTTCCCTTTGAGTGCGTGATCTAGTTTTTAGCCGTAATGTTAATTGATTGACTCTGATTGCAATTTGCATGTCAGTTAGGGACTATGATCAAATGATTGAATCTGTATGGTTATACTATTAGTGATGCCCACATCATTTAGCACAACGCACAACATTCTTGATGAAATTAATGTTGTTGTACAATCTACTGTGTCTTGGGATATATGAGTTTCATGACAGGCTTCGAAAAAGAAAAATCAAACTTCAAAAGAATTATGTTCCCCATTGCTTCGGCGTTCTTTTCTGTATTTTAAATTCAATTTAATCGTCAATTTTATATTTAACCTAACATTTGAATGTGATAGTTTATGAACCATTGGTATTTCAAAAGGACAGTGCTTGTGAGTGCCAAACACAACATTGCACCTCATAAAATATCTAGAAATGTATATTTTGTTTTGTTCTTTGGTTCATTTACAATTCTATCATTCTAGTTTTTGTATTTTTTTTTCATTATTTTGATGTAATCTATTTCTCTCGTTTCTCTCTTTCATGATCAATGGCGTACTCCAAAATCCACTCGCTCCACCTTTCAAACTCAGTTCCATCCATTATAGAAATTCTATCGTCTTTGATTTTTCATTTTTGAATCTGCATCACCATCAGCTTAACGAAATGACAAAAATGCCCTTAAGGGTTTATAATTATAATTTAGGTTTTTCTTCTCCTACTCCATACGATTGAGGACTATTCCGGCTGTGCTCTCCCCACGTTGCTTCCTTACTGCAGATATTGGAGTTGTGTGTGCTTGGTTCAATTGCATTGGTTTCCGACTGTTTTCCGCTGGTCCTTGTCACGGTGCCGAACCGACCACCTTGGGTAATATTTTGTTTCAACTATGTTTCTCGATCTTACCCTTGTTTTGGTTCCCATAAAGTCCAGTACTGATCTACCATTCTGCAATTTTGAATCTAATTTTGGTTGGGATGTTCACGTGCTTAATCTTACCTGCTTCAATTTCTGTTATAATTTGTTAGTCGTAGTCGTCGTGGTCATAGTTATGGCTATTCCGGGGAAATTTGGAATTTCTTTTGACGTGTTTGTACCCTGTTGTTCAGCGGTTAAGTTCGATGTAAGCCATAAACTTTAGGGTTGTTTTGTTTTGTTTCGATTTGATTTACTATCTAGCGTCTGTAATTATCATGGTTAGTTAAATTTATTTATTCTAATTTGAATATATTAATTACTAATCACGAGCAGGGGGCATTTCGTCAATGGATTTTCGTCTGCAGCTTTCCTTTTGATAGATTTCAGGAAATTTTATAATGGTTTCTTGCATTCAATATAGTCATTTCCTTCCATACTTTGTAACCAGTCTCTTTGTTGTACCTTGAATTTATGAATTGTTGACTTTCGATATATCATAAACCAGATTTTGACATTAAGTTTACTCTAAAGGGTGGATCACTCTTTCTGTTATTGAAGTTTGGGTGTTTTGTAGAACTGACCATTTTAATTCTATTGAGCGTGCAGCTTTTCTTTCATGGCGGAGGGAAATTCTCAATTGAACAGCTTGCTAGAAGAAGATGGAACCTCAGAGCTTCCAAGTCATATAGAAGGAATTGGTGACCTTTCTCCACCATCTCTAAAAGAAGGAGATGACATTAAAGGTAGTAATTATGCAAAATGAGTTCACCTAATATATTTACATGTTTATAATCCGTGAGTGATGAGTAACTCAATCTTTTCACATACTTTTGCAAAATCTTATAATTATAAAGTTCAGAAATAAAAAAATTCTTTTGCATGTAAAGGTTGAATACCTTTGTCTCCTGCTGCACGAGTTATCTCACATATTCTAACCGGATGTAATTATTTTTCTTAAATATACCGGTTTTTCCAAATTACGATTGGAAGCTTTGTTTCTGAATGGTCATATTGTTATTGTGATGTACGGATGTACAACCAAGAAAGAAAATGTAAATAGCTATTTTAATACTACTTTAACTTATTTTCCCTGGTCCAACTAAACTATTGTCTCTCGAATGTCATAAAACAAATAATAAGTCGCAAGAAAGCTCACAAGCATGTGTAATTAACTTGTTTTTTTTTTTTTATTCAAAATGGCTTATACTCAAAATTTGATTGAAAGAGTTTGAAAAACAAATATCTAAATAAATGTACACTAAATATACTAGTAAAGCTACCTAGATACCATTCTTGTGTACACTTGTCTTCAAACTCAGGAACCTACATGTGTTCCACAAATGAGTTTTCGAACAAATTAAGTTGATTGGATTTAATGTTGTCACTAACACTGTTACACCAGAAACAATATGTTAACCTCTTGAAGGATCAAAATTTCATGATGAACAACACATGAAAACATAGATTCCATATTATCCAGCTTAATCATTTCACTAGCGAGGAACATAAATCTGCTTGGAGATGCCATTATGGTGATGCTTTACTTTTGAATTATTTTGTACCTGATATATGTTATGATGTTTGTTGTTAATGTTGAATCATTTTCTCTTCTGACAGAAGTTTCAAAGAAGAAAAAAAAGAAAGCTAGAAGCAAGTGAGGACTTGACCTCTGCAATTAATGCTTGTTCTCTTGATGGTGAAAATTTTCTGAATTTCTGATTTTTTTTGGGTGATTAGGAAAAAGAAAGAACTTTTAGAACAGACTGATCCACCGTCAATTTCTGTTATTGACCTGTTTCCATCTGGAGATTTCCCTGAAGGTGAAATTCAACAGTACAAAGATGAGTAAGTGGATGATTAATAAATTTCAGAAATATCTAAGATTTTGCTTGCAAAATTGACTTGAATTTATGAGTAAAAAGAATTATAAGGAAAAAGAAAAAAAGAAAGCACTACATTTTAACATGGTAGGTAGATGCTTATTTTTATAACTACCTATACTCCTCCTAAAGTTGCTTATTTAGATCAAAGGTGGTCAAAATGGTAAGGTTCATCGTACGGATACCTAGATATATGGTCTTGCTTATGGGGATGCTTTTTATCTTATTGTCAAAATGACTATGATTTGTCTTTTTCTAGCTGTGACTACTATTCGGCATTGGCCCCTCCATCAACAAGATTTTAAAAATGTCTTTCTTCACAGTGATATGGGTGAGAAATCTACATGAAGCAACCTCTTCGGTTTGTTGCTCAAGTAGAGTCTATTCTAGTTTGCAAACTTTGTCAATCTCTTTGGGTTTAAACAATCTCCAAGAGCTTTGTTTGAAAAGTTGTATCGTGCTAAATTATGGGATGAACCATAGCGAAGTAGATCACTTAGTTTTCTAATTTCATAGTTATCCTAGAAAATGTTTACTTAGTTGTGTATGTTGATGATTTAGTCATTACAAATGATGCTACCATAATTTTCCACTTGTAACAGCATTTATGTAGTCGTTTTAAGACCAAGCATATTAGAAGCAGGTCCAAGGGAGGTATCGTCTCTTAACAAAGGAAGTTCTCTAGAAATTTTGGAGGAAAGAAGCATGACTGATCACAGGTCCATTGACAGTCCTATGTGTCGAAATCCAAAGTAAATGGTTGAATAAGGTTGTTACTTGTCTAGTGAGCAAGAAAGTATAGGGCTAGCCACTTGTAAATTATATGGATTAAACAACTTTTTCAATAGTTTAGATTTTGTGATATTCAAGGTTATATTTTGAAAACTAGGAAGCTGCTTGCATCACTTCTAACCTAGAATTCCGTAAAAGAACCAAACATAGAGATTGAGTGTCATTTTATTCAGGATAAGTTGTTGGCCAAGGAAATTTCTGCTGGCAGTCCATTTGACATGTAAAGGTCCAGACCTAACAAATCAATGTTAAGTTTAGAGAACTAATACCAAAATTTGGTATTATTGAAGGAACCTAAAATATTTCTAACCCCAATTATGGTTGCTTTTACAAGTTTTCATTTTCTGAAAGTATTTAGCTATTGTATTTAATACATTTAGCCATAGTGTGACCTGCAATACCGCTGTACTGATTTTTTATCTGGCTTTTCCAAACTAGATTTCACCGCTGCTGCTTTGACTGGAAATAGATTGCACACCAAAAGATTATGGTCCCAAAGATGTTGTTTTGCCAGGATTTTGAAAAACCAACTAAAAGTTGCGTAAAATTTTTTTTAATCTTGGAGTATTAGGAAACAGAATAATTCTCATTTGCTCAACCATAAATCCTTATCAAAGCTGTTGAGACTCCCCTTAAATATGAATTAAACCAAATGAATGAAAGAAACCTACTTCTGGAAGTTTAGTTAATTGTCTGCCCAAGTGACATGAGTGGACTTATACACCAACTTTAACAGCTGTTTGACTCTCATACTTTTTTTTTAAATATTCTATGTAAATTTTCTTTGTAATCATGTTAGAATCTTTATGCCAGTAACATATGGAGAACTACATCAGAGGAGAAGAGAGAACTGGAGCGCCTGCAGAAACCATTATATAATTCAGTTCGTCGAGCAGCAGAAGTTCATCGTCAGGTTGTAATTTTGGTTTTACTTTCCAGTTTTGACCCTTTACTCTGATGGCTAGTTTTGGAAAAGAAAATTGGACAAGGTTATCTCTTTTTATTGTTTGGATATGGTATAGAGGAGGAAATGAAGATGGGAAGTGCAAGGAAAAATTAATGTGCGTCTGACCCTTATTTTAAATTGTTCAAGAATTGTGGAAAACTTTTAGCAAAAATTAGTTAGGTTTAATACACCACCTAGTTTACTAAGTGATTAGAATATATGTCCAAAATGTACCTAATAGTATTCAAATGTTCAATCATGCTCTCCCATCCCTTTTACTCTATATTTTAATGTGGGGAAATAAATATTGGTTTCCTTTTGTTTATATACCCTGTTGTTTCATCTGATTTTCTTTATTTATTCTTTCATTAATGTTGGTGTTAATTATAACTGTAACTCAGTATCTTTTTTTATCTCTAAGCAGGTTCGCAAATATGTGAAAGGCATTTTAAAGCCTGGAATGTTGATGACTGACTTGTGTGAAACATTGGAGAACACTGTTCGTAAGCTAATATCAGAGGATGGCCTTCAAGCTGGCATCGCATTCCCCACAGGATGCTCTTTAAATTGGTGACACTTTTGTTTATATACTTTTGGTTTTCTACTTTCCTCTGTATTTGTGTTTTCTCACTTTTGGTGCTAAATATCGAGTGAAGCTCCAGAAAGAGCTTAAATGATGTGGGAATGTTAATATGGATGAGTGATTGTAAAGGAAAATTTAAATCGAAATGAATGTGCTAGAGAAAATGTTGTAAAGGCACCAATTAAGAAAAAAAGGATGTCAGAATCGTGCCTTGGATGATTTCGAATGTGAGGAAGAATGGTGGAAGAACCAATTAGAAAAGTTGAGCAAATAAAGAATAAGGAAACCCCTGGCTGAAACCATTGAGTGAGGTGTTGGTTTTGTTGAAGAGTAATCTTATTTTACTAATATTTCTTTATGTGCACCCAACTTTAGCCTTAGGGTTTTAGGCAAGTGTCTTGCCTCTTTTTGTAAACCTATATATTTACATCAATAAGAAACACAACAGTGCAAGAATATATATACTTTTTTCTCTCCATCCTATTTGTTCAAGTTAGTATCAAAGTGGGTACGATCCTACTCTGTCTTCTTCATTGTCTCTGTTGTTGTCTGCTACTGTCCGACACCATTTTTATGAAAAAAAAGTTAGGGTAGGTGCACCTCGAGGAGCGCAACCCAACCGCGGTAGTGGTGCAACCAACTGATCATTCACAAGCCGATCTACATGCTTCTCTTAGTGACACCAAACTCTTCTGTGTCTCTGTTTCTGACTTCATTTTTCTATTCCTAACACCTTTGTGTTGGGACACTTGGTCTCACAATTTTAGGGTTTCTCTTATATGTTCTCAAGTTTAGTCACCTCTCCGAAATGGCTTCAATAGGTCATTCTCCTTTCTTTTCGGCAACTCCAACCATTACAAGTACAAGGCTCAATTGGACAAATTATTCATCTTGGTTTGCCTTTGAGGAATTATGATTCCTTGGTCAAGGATATCATGACCACTTTGAAACTGAACTCAACTCTATTCTTAACAAAGACAATCCCAATGGCAAAAGATTGACTTCCAACTATGTGTTATTTTTTGGCTGTCAGTTGAGCCACATGTTTTAGAGATGCTTCGATCCTACAAAACATGTTTTGCTTTTTGGAAAAATGAACCGGAATTTTTTTCTAATGATATCTAACTTCTCTTTGATGCAATTCAAAAAGTAACTTGTATCAAATAGACCAACCATGATATGGTTTCTAATATGGCAAAGGCTAGGGCGACAATAGAAGAAGTTAAAAGATTCCTAGTGGTAGGCTCGTTAGAGAAACTCAACAAGAAACTTGATAGATATTATATGGTCTTGATTCGGAGAACAATACATTCAGATTTCAATCATGTACGTGTGGGAACCAATCTTGGTTGCTGTTGAAGGTGTGAATACACATAAAGACCATCAGGAACCATATACCTATGCACCAACACTTCATTGGTGACCTAGGATTTGACATCATACCAAGTGACATGAAATTAAAAAAATATAGAATTTCTTTAGCTAACTAGCTGACACTTGTTAGATTCTTTTTAATGGAGGGAACATGTAATAATTGATACGAGAAGAGGGACACTTTGGTATTTGTGACCATAAGAGTGAATAGGAAAACCTTGGTCTATGATGATGATAATCTAGTTTGGACCTTTAAAAGGTCGTAGCTGCTGAATGTTGAGGGAGCCACTGCAAAGCACCAGAATCACAGAAGCAAGTTGTGGAAGGGGCAGTGTGCATTGGCCAACTTAGCACTGAGTGAGGACTGGAATTGATGGGAGGCCAGACGAGGTTGATTAGTGCCTGGAGTCCATGAATGGTACGAGGAGTTTGGTATTGCATTTAACCAGGACATGATGTATGTTGGGCTAATTGAGAAGGTTGGTATTCACAAGCATACTGTTGTGATTGTGTTAGTTGAATTGGGATACAAACTGTGAGTCAGGAAGTCCATTCTCCAAATCGCTAATACTGACATTCATGATTTGAGGAAGGACTAGAGATTTGAGGTTAGGTTTAGACATTGAGAAACTTCAAGCTCTAGATACCATGTTAAAAGGAAAAGGCTTTTAACATGAAAAAGCTAGAGATTTGAGGAAGAAGAGTAAAATGATTTTATTTTTACACTGATCAAATCAAAGGTTACACTGTACTAGGTAGATAATAGCAGCTGAAGTGACTGATTGTGACAGATTGGTAGAGTTGTGATGGTTGCTAGCTCACATAGCGTTTCTGCGTTCTTATTCATTGTTTTCATTAAATTTTGAGTTCTGCTTGCCTTTCTCTCCTTTTGTGTTTTTTAGTTTCTTTTTTATTTCTTATGTGATGGTATTTTGGGTTTTTTAGGCCTTTGAGTTTATTTTTCATATTAAGGTTTAAACTTAATCCGGTGTGTTCTTCATACACCCATTACATTCTCTGCCCTCTTCTCATTGCAAGCCTCCTTCTCAAGATTTTCTTTTTCTTCATTTATTTACTTTGCCTTATTTTTCTTTTGGATTCCTTTTCTATTTCTAGTTTTTCAAAACCCACTGTTAATTCTTTTTTATTTTCTTATTGTCATTTGGTTTTATTGTTTTATGAAATAAATTAATTCCTTTTGCATTCTTATGCATTCCTGAACCCGTTACATTATCTGCTCTCTTCTCATTGCAAGGCTCCTTCTCAATATTTTCTTTTTTCTTCATTTGTTTTCTTTTTCTTTTTCTTTTTCCTCCCTTTTCTTTTTCTGGTTTTTCAAAACCACTATATTTTTTTTTCTTTTCATATTCAGTCTTTTGGTTTTACTATTTTATGAAATAAATTAATTCTTTTTTAAGTCTTTTTTAATTTTCTTATTCTGTTTTTTGGTTCTTATTTCATTGTTATGTGTTATACTCAACTTTATTTTTGTTGCTGCTTTTTTAATTTCGTATTTAGTTTCTTATATTTTAAATAATTATTTTATGTGTTCTTATTCAATATTTTTATTAAATTTTGTGTTCTAGTTGCCTTTCTCTCAGTTGTGTTTTTAGTTTCTGAACTATTGTATCATTTATATTCGGCTGCCATTAATTCTTATTTTTGATTGGAGTTGTGATTTTTTTATTTAGTCACTGATTAGTATCGTTTAGAAATCGTGTACTATATGTTGATAATTTAGGTTTTATATTTTCTTTTTCTTGACTTTATACTGTATATTTGTTCGCGTACTATAGTTTTTTACTATTAATTATGGTTAGTGTATGAAATTTGTGTTTTCCTTTCTTTTTACAGCTTATATATACTTATCTATTAAATATGTAACTTATATATAAAATATTACAATAGCAGTTATCTCACTATCCTCCTATCCTCATTTTGTGTAGGCCGATCTGCTGTTCGGCACTGACAAACAAGTATTTGTAGGATCAGTATAATTGTATAGTGACTGCTCGTATTAACTGTAGTTAGTTGTGTAACTGACTTACAACTAACTGCCTAGAGATAGTTGAATAGTTGTTACAATACGATGTTCTCAGTTTCATAGTTGTTTGTGGTTTCTTCATAGTATTGTTTTCTTAAATGTAACTCTTTTACTCCTCCAGGGTTGCTGCTCACTGGACCCCAAATTCAGGGGATAAAACTATACTTCAGTATGATGATGTGATGAAACTGGATTTTGGCACCCATGTTGATGGTAATGGCACGGGAATTTTTTATTCAATCTTCTATAGCTATGATAATACTAGTAACTAGTCTATTTTCTAATTTTACTCCTGTTGAACCTCTTGTCGTGAATTTTGTTTCTAGGATATATAGTTGATTGTGCTTTTACTGTGGCATTCAACCCTATGTTTGATCCACTACTTGAAGCCTCTCGGGAAGCAACTAATACGGGTATTAAGGTACATTCCGAATATGATGCTTAAACCCTATCAAACGAGCAGTGTTATGTTGTGTTGATTTATATATAACATAGTCAATTAATAATGTCAAATTGATCGGAATGAAGACTGCCTGTTTAAATAACACTGCTTATACATCATGTTCGTGTCATACTGACAGGTGTAGTCCATTTGTCTAAAGAAATAATTAAATTAATAACTGGTCATATTCGAGTGACATGTGACCCAAACTTGTCTTATGGCCTTATGTAACTAAATTTGATCTGAATCTTATATTTTGAGTTTGAGATTTTTGTCCGGTATCTTTCAATTGTTTTTGACATAAACACTTTGTAGCCTTGATGCCCATGCGAGCTTGTTGTGCATCAACGACTTGGGTAGTCCATTGTAAAAACTGTTATGTCAACATAACCACATGAACCACTCGTTTGTAGCTAGAAGACATGGTAAGAAGCTTTATTACCAAGGTATTTAATACCAAACTTTAGGCTCATTCGGAGAGCTTAGAGAACTTCCCAAACTAGAGTTCAATTACATTATTGACTTGGCGTTCATTAAGGATCCAACTATCCAATAATGATTGAGTTAATGATAGAAGTCCAATGAGAGATGTTTCAAGACTCACATGTGACTTAAAGAGTGATGATGATTGATGTCTAAGAATGCAATATCATAATGAAAAATAGACATTTGATAGAAATTGCTCAAGCATTCTTACTACATGCAAAACTTCTTGTTATTGGGGTGATGTGGTTTTCACTATTTGTTATCTGGTAAACTAAATCCCTTCTTCATCTTAGTGATAATAAAGTTCAATATTTCATTTTATTTCATAAAGAACCAATGTTTTATATTCGTACTTGAAAAAGATTAAACTCTATAAGAGCAAAGGTTTTATTACATCATTCTCTATATATAGAGAAATCTAACCCTAAAGTAATGATTACAAAGAGATCTCTAGAATCTTCCAACAACACACTTATTATTGATTACGGTAATATTTTCTCCTGAATCAACTCACCCTCAAGTTGGTGGATGAAGATAATGAAATCATTTAGTGGGAAGACATTTTGTGAACACATATGTTGAGTAAAGTCCAAAAGGGACATAAGGAGTTGAGATAAGGCCACTGTGTAGTTTTTCCTTAATAGTGTTGGTCTATCTCTGTGTGTTTGGCAGTGTAGTTAAAATCGTGATTTACATATCCTACGAGCTTGCACAGTGTTTCTGATTCAAATCTCTCGTGTGAATGTGAGATAGTGAAATCATGTGGATAGTCGATGTTTTGTGTATTTTGTGCTACACCGGTTCAACTTCTTGGGTGAATTGAGTTCGATTAAAATAAAACCTAAACCCAATTAATAATTAATGTAATTAAAAGTTCACCTTGTTATGTGTGTTTTTTGCCACAACACCTGTTCACTTTCTTGGATGAATGGGGTTGCAATTCAAATAAAACCCAAACCCAATTAAAAATTAAGAAAATTAAAAATTCACCTTCTTGTTAGGAATGTTTTCTGCTGTAGTTCACCTTCTTGGGTGAATGGGTTTCAAATAAAATAAAACCCAATTAAGATACATAAACTTAGGTGCATCTCTTCACTCAAATCCAATTAAATATGAAATTAAGAGATTCGAAAGTGGCACTGGTTACATCTCTTCTCTTTCTTACAAAGTATCGACAAGGGGATTGATCTGTTTCAATTATTTACGTCATTCTCATGTTTTCATAGGTGTGTGCGTGTATATACACACACACACACATATATATCCGTATTACAGTACCATGATTTACTATTGTGAACTCTTTATGATCCTAGTCATAATTTTGATTTTAACTACTTTGGTGTTTTTGCTATCATGTTGAACTGGATTGTGAGCAATGCTGATAGGTGATTTATTATCACAATAAAGAGTCATAGATAGGGGTAGAGTTCACTATATATGTTCGCTTGTACTGTAAGATACTAGAAATCATTGTAATCATTACACTAGGGGTAGAGTTCTATATATGTTCTCTTGTACTGATTTTCATTGAATCATTTGTGTGTGTGTGTGTGTATGTATACATATAGATAGATAGATCTATTCTTTCTGTCATTTTTCAGTGCCAACCGGTATGTATATGGCAAATTTACATCTGGCTGTGATAATCTGGCATAATTAAGACTGTCTGTTTCAAGTTAGTGTCCATTATAATCTACAATGTTTCTTTGTGTACCAATTATTATTCTGTTAGAAAGTTAGTTTCCTGTAACATTCAGTTGGTTTGAAGCTTGTTTGACAAGCTTAAATCCAATAAGAAAGACAGAATAGGAATACTCGATTTCATTTTCACAGTTTCTCTATCTATAGAACTCTTTAAGGAAAAGCTTCATAAGCCTAACCTAAAAAATAGCTTCTGATCCCTACTCCTCTACCTACGATTTGTTGTTTGATCTGTGTTGTGATGTTTTGCTATGCACCAATTAAATCATGTAGTTTACTGGTTCCTCTGAATGCTATGGTTGCCATCTAGGAAGCTGGAATCGATGTGCGCCTTTGTGACATTGGTGCTGCTATTCAAGAGGTCATGGAATCTTATGAGGTTGAGATTAACGGAAAGGTGTATCAAGGTATGATGCTTGTAATGATGTTTGCGCTTATATTTTATTGTCTTTTTATTTGGATCATATCTTTCTCATAGAAATGGAATCATTTAATATACATTTAATTATTATCTAATGACGACACCTCTGTCCGGTTTTTTTCTTGATATTCCCTAATGTCACAGGAACAGACATGATAATTCGTCTCTTAAATTTTCTTTTGATAGGACAGTTTTATAATTCAAGTGTTTGTTATTAGCATAAATTCACCTAATTTGTGTGTTGATAAGACTTGGAAACTTGCATGCAATTTGCTGTAATTTTGATACTGTCAAAAAAAGTGATTGCAACAGTGGAAAATGGAAACTGAGCCAAATCTTCTCCTGCTATTTTTACAGTTAACGAGTGTAGATCTTGTGTAGAAGAAGAGGATGACATTACTCTTAATAATATTAAATTATATACTTCATGACACTCATCCTCATGTAAAAGCATAATACCACGAGAAAAATGCAAATAACTCAGTCTATTGTTGACTTAAATTTGTTGGATATAGCATTGTATGGGTCCCATACCTTTTCACACATGATTTTGTGTTTTCAGTAAATTTCAGCCAATAATAGGAAGTGCTTTGCTAGCACTCTACTGGTATCAAATATATTGTTACGACATTAGAATTTCACATTCACCTACATCCTCTTATTTGTTGCCACCTGCAAAAAGATATAGAATATGTCATCATCCTTCCAGAAACCATGAGCCACAAGACAACACAACACCAGGATTTCATCTGAGTGTGACTCCTTGCAATATAAGATGTTTCCTCCCTGAAATTTCATTTTGTTGTTAATGTATGTAGTGGTTAGATTGATTAATTATGTAATTGGAGGGTATGATAGAATTGAATGAGACTGTGAAATTATTCTTATAATCATTTCTTAAAAATGCTAGTAGAGTCCAAATTGTATAGAAACATGAGAATAAATTCTGTATGATTAAGCAATGCAGTCTTCTATTAACTATTGTTAGAGATATGATTTGATGGCATTAAATAGAAAATGTCTTGCCAAATATTTTGCATTATTAGCCATTGATTATGTTCCTTATTATTGTATTGCTTGTTGTTCATTATAAAATAAGGCTGAATGATCTTTTGAATCCTTGAAATTGTTTGTATACTTTTTCAACGTAGTCCTTGAATACTATAAATGAATAAAAAGTCCTTGAGAGTAAATTTTGTCTTTCTCATTTGTCCTATGTTTCAATTATATCCATACATGTTATCATTGAAATGCAATTTATTCCTTATCTATATTATCTAAATTGTATCTTAATGCTAACATACGAGGACTAAATTGCATTTTAATGATAACATGTAGGGCCAGGCTGAAATGAAGGGAGTTTCTGAAAATGATAAATGGATTCATTACTTTAAAAATATGTAGGTATTTATTCATAGACTTCTAAGCTGACTGCTGAGCTCAGATTAGACAATTATGGCTAGCTACCATAAACTTAAACAGGCTAGTAGTAAAAGTAGAGTGCTATATGATATATCTCTAATATTCCTGCTGCAAACTTGGGGTGGGTTAATTAGAGTTCATCTTCCACACATCGAGTTTGTCTCAACATTTGACATAAGAGAGGTTTGGTGAGGATGAGATTGGTTTGATCTAGAGTTGGAATATAATTCACCACAATGTGCACTTGAAGCAAGAAAATATTGAATTCCATGTGTTTAGTTTTGGCATGAAGCATTGGGATGTGTGTGACTGAGGGTCTTGCAAGTAGCACGGCTTGGAGATTCTTAGAATTTGGGTTTAAGTCTAATTTAACTCCTCAAAACGCGTGGGGACATGTAAACCGGTGACTGATACCAAGAGTTGCAAAATAGTGTCGAATTACACTTCAGCTAAGGTCTGGAAGTAACAAAAACCTTCTATGTATCTACTTTTAACTTGATGGTAGAATGGGAAATGATTTTTTCTCAACCTTATTCTCCAACGCACTTCAATAATGAGAAAATGGTCAATAATTAAGTCAATGATCTTCTTGTAATAGCCAATTCGTTAATTGAATTTGGAACAGCTGATTCTAAGTTTTCCATAATCATAACTATTGCAGTGGACTTTGGGCATGGTCCCAGATAAATGTGGTGCTACTTTACGACGATTGCATTTTATTTTAGAATTGGACGTGTACCTATGACATCAAAATACATTGAAGCACACCCAATTGACTAAAGTGTTGGAAAAAATATTGTTAACTTTCATTCATAACCATTGATGCCTCATTTATTAACCATTGATGCCTCATTTATTACTAGGTCTAAAAGTTGTGAAAATGGTTGAAGGATGATTTTTCCCAATATCATATAATTTATGATAATTGTCTGCATATTTCTATGGTATAATAATACCAGTGTTATGTTATCATATAGAAAGTGATATATATATTGCAATAGGAATATTATTGCAGTGAAGAGTATACGGAATTTGAATGGACATAGCATTGGTCGCTACCAAATCCATGCTGGAAAATCTGTTCCCATTGTGAAAGGCGGGGAGCAGACAAAGATGGAAGAGGGTGAATTTTTTGCTATTGAAACCTTTGCATCAACGGGTATAGTA
>Ga0209700_103441_pt1 | contig 30305 bp, 15 predicted proteins | sample SiratroredBW_FD_187528 | JGI IMG/M metagenome (GOLD analysis project Ga0209700, IMG submission 187528) | Root nodule microbial communities of legume samples collected from California, USA - Siratro red BW (SPAdes) (version 2) | ecosystem: Host-associated > Plants > Roots > Nodule | place: USA...
TATGAGCCCGATCGGAATAAACTGTTCGGAACAGTTAGGTGGTATATGACAGGTGCACACCTCTTGATGTCTAACTCAATGCACGGGTCTTCCGGAAGTAGAGAGTCTAGTGTCTTTGTTTGTGAGTCAGTGTATGTATGATGTGAGATGAATTATGAAAGATTGAATTGTTGTTGTTTGTTGAGATAGAAATCCAATTTATGAAAATATATATTGTTTTGAAAACTCTCTAGCTTACCCTTCTTTTTGTGTTGTTGTTTGTTTTGTTTTTAAAACTGCGATGATCGTGTATATTACACGGGAGCAGAGAATTTGACAACTGGTGTGAGTCTCAGTGAATTGTGATGGAGAAGCTTCATTTTTATTTTATTTGTAATTTTACAAAGATATTTTATTAAATCTTATGCGGAGAAGTATAATTTGAAATACATGATGAATGTATAAATTTTTATATTCAAGTTTATTATATAAATTTTTATGTAATAAAGTTTCTATTATATGAAAAATATGGGATGTTACATCCTTCCAAGCTAACTGCCAAAAATCCATATTCTGATCTTTTGGAATCTTGTAAAATCGAAAAAATCTCTCTACTCTATAAATCCATTGTAAAATATCTTCCGTTCCAAAAAATTGAGAGAAATCCACCCGTAACTATCTTGGAGATACATATGAGGATAAACTGTGTCAAAAAGAATGTTCCATTCTCTATACCAGCTGAACCTGAAACGAGATTAAATTAACAATTCAATATGAGATTGTAACAAACAACTTCGTAGATCGTGCAATCCAATTTGATTTAAGACCTGAAAGAATAACTATAAACAAGGAACAGTCCCATTAAGTATTTTAACTTCTATTTGGATTGACTTAAAGTATTCTAAGAAAAGACTTCAACCAGAAATTGACGCCCATCCGTAGGGGCAAGATAAAATTATTCCTATTCCTAAAAAATAAACATTTTAATTCTCTTAAATATGTATATGTGATGAGAAGAAACCCTAAATTGAAAATCCTAACCTTGTTCTATCTCAGTGTTTTTCTCCCCTTTCAATCCTATTCTAAACAATATGGTTCCAAATTCACAATGCAACTGATTTCGAAACAATCTATATAATTGTTCTAATGCATTTCAATAAAATGAATATGTTTAATTAAAATGTCATTTTTATTCTTTCATTATGACAAAAAAGGTTATAATCATCTTTGTTTTCATCTATATATGTGAAAGTAACGATGTATTTTAAATTTGAATAGATTTTAGTTTTTATTTTGTAAAAATTCATGTTAGAAACTTATCTTACCTAAGCGAATCAAAACACACCAATTATGCTCAAGTCCTTCAAAAGTATTAATCATTATTTATTACAATAAATAATTGTATATTATAAATATATATTCATATTAATTATTTAGATCGAAAAAAATATATAATATGTGACATTATTTTATATTAATTTTTAATTATTATATTGATATAAACTTTTCATTATTCAAAATAATAACTAAAAATATGAATAACGTTATGGTTGAAATATAAACCGCTTTTGATTGCTACAATTCTCAATAAATTATGTGATCGGTTAATGTTGGTTAATTTTTTTTTTTTTGTATAGTATATAATAATAGACAAAAGAATATATAATATATAATAATTTTGTGTAATATATAACATCAGTTAATGCCTACCATGTCCAAGTCACAATCATTTCATTTCTTTAGTTATACTGTTATTATAAAAAATCCTATAAAAAAGAATATATTTTGAGTTACTTTTATGTATTATTAGACAGATATAGTTGAACGTATATATACTTTATATTTTTCTCAGTTACATTATTTATACAGTTTTCTAAAAAGTAATTTTTTAAGGATGTTACAAAGTAATTCTCGTTCTATATAAAATTATCATTTATTTAAAATTTAATAATTGAATCAGAAAATACAACTGTAGTTGTAATTAAATACAATTTAAAGATATATTTCAATTTGAATATATTTTAAATAAAAATGTTTCAAGTAAGGTGAAAATTTGTAACCATATTTCTTTATATATATATATATAAAGTAAAGATATAGTTTAAATTTGAATAAATCTTAGTTTGTCAAATTAATAAATTTAAATATTAAATCAGAAATTTAAGTATAATATATGATCTTAAAAGAGAAATTAAAGATTGGTACACCATATTGTTATCCAATAACAAATTATTATTTGTTACATATTGTGTTACGTTTATATATATTGTTTAGGGTTTGTCATGTGAAATTATTTTGTAATAATTGTTTAATTATTACATTGATATAAATTGTTCATTATTTAAAACAATAACTAAAAATAGTAATACTGTATAGTTAAAATATAAATCACTTTGACCAAAGCTACAATTCTCAAAATATTAGAATTTATCTATTGGCTTAGAATACATATTTTATAAACACATATGTAATTATAATTAAATATAATTTAAAGATATATAAACACATATGTAATTTTAAATATATATTTAATTTTAAATATATTTTACATAAATATGTTTCAGAAAATGTCAATTTTATTCTTTCATTAAGATAAAAAAGTTTAATAACGATCTATATGTGTGAAAGTAAAGATGTGTATTTTAATTTTGAATAGATTTTAGTTTATGAAACTAATGAATTTAAATATTAAATGTATTTATGTTTAAATTCTTCGAAAGTATTAATTATTATTTGTTTCAATAAATACCTGTATGTTTATATATATATATATATTATTTTGATTGAATATATATATATATATATATATATATATATATATATATATATATATGTGAAATTCTTTTGTAATTATTATATTGATATAAATTATCATTATTTGAATCGTCATTAAAATAACAATATTCTTATGGTTGAAGTATAATTCACTTTGTCTATAATTCTCAATTATTTATGTGATCAAGTAATATTGGTTAATTTTTTTTTATATAATATATGATAATAGACAAAAGAATCAATGTGTATCTTTCCTCATGAATTTGTTTTTATAATATATATAATAGACAATAAGGAAAAGTTATAACCATCTTTTATATATAGAGAGAGGATAGTAAAGATATCTATTTTAAATTTAAATAAATTTTAGTTCATCAAACTTATAAATTCAAATATTAAATCATAAATTTCTGTTATCATAAGATCTTAAAAAGCAAATTAAAAATAGGCATATCATTATCTAATATCATTTGTTGGTTAAAGGTTCTTGATAGTCTAAAGTCCCTTGAGATGATCAAATCATTTGATAAAACTCTTCACCGACTAAGCCCTTTTTGTTTTTTTCTACATAAAAGTATCCTTTAATCTAAAATTGCTACACGTGACTTTGATCCTATTCAATTTTTTTCGAAATTCTTTTGTTTTTACATGACCTTGATGCTAATAATAATACTTCTCGAGTATCAACTCCGACTGTTTCTTCGTTAATCTTCTATCTCCAACATTTAGAACAAAAGGGATGGTACTTGCAAAAGGCACTCCGATGCTTAAGTCAGTTCTCAGCTACCAGAAGTTTAGTATGTATTAGATTACATGAAAAATGTACCTCTCTCTCATGTGATTATTCACTATATATAGTCGTCTGTATAATGATGAATTTCTTACCTTTTGTCAAAGGGAAGATGTAAGGTTTACTTAACACTAAATACTCCTATAATTATTATTCTTACCTTTTGTCATGGGAAGGTGTATGGTTCACTCAACCTATTTTCTATCAGAGAGAGGAATTGTAAAGTCTATCGAAAAAGCTGCTCTGTTATTAGAGATTTGATGTTAGTCCCAATGTGAGCAATAAGGGAAAGAAGTCGTTATGTGGGGATGGTCGACAACATTCTGACTTGATTAACTAGCAACTGGCGAAGTCCGTGTACTTGGTTGGCCACGTAGTACACTTGTCCCCCAAGCTTGAGTAGTTTTCGTACTACAAAAACCTTTTACAAAGACTTGTGGCTGATAAATTCGCAGGTTCTGGTGTCATACAATGATCTTTGATGAATTCCCACCTTTTGAGTTAAACAGTGTTAAGTTTCTCATCTAATGGTTGAGGTTACGGGAGTATTTGGGCCTTGGGCCTCAAGTGATGGGACTGACATATGCCTTTACTCAAGATCTGTGAGATCTAACGGTTGGAAATCGAAGGGTCATGACTTACCACTCGAAGGTCTATAAGTGGGGTTATTCGCTCACTTTCAACTTCACTTTGCGCTTCCTTGTCTGAGCTTCGATGTCTTTCTTTCAAAAATTAGTGGCTAGGAGTAAAGAGTATTTCCCAAACCAAGGTAATAATGTCTTCTTAGTCTTCTTCTTATTCTTCTAGGTCTTTTGGTAGCATGCCCGAGGAGTTGGTCGGCTCTCATGCGGACTCGTCGTCCTTGAACACTTCGGTGGTGAGAGCCGATGACGCTAACGTCGCCGAGGACTCCTCGAGTAGTGTCACGTTAAGCAATCCTCCACTTAGGGCGAGGTATGATTAGGTTAGTTCCCTGGTTACCAAGCATTCCTTTAAGTATACGTGGCTTGAGTCTTTAGAGTATTTTGTTACGAGTGTTGCTATGGTTACCCTTGGGACCAAGGAGCGGATGGTGTCGATTGAGAAATGCTCGGTCATTAACTGTATTTGTTATGGTCGGGAGGGGAGTGAGTCAGATTTCTTCTATATGTATGGGTGTTTCTTTACTGACGCTCATGTTGGCCTTTCCTTTGATGAATTCACCATGGATGTGTTACGTATACTAAATGTGGCTCCTACCCAATTACATCCCAACTCTTGTGTGAAATGTTTGGTGTTCGTCCCTCCCCTCAATCATTCCTTCATTATTATAATGCTAGGTCGGGTACCCCCATTTGTTGCTTATCCCTTGTTAGTTAGTCTGGGTCTGCCTTGTTCTCGCCCTATACCGTCTCTTACAAGCAGTTCAATATTGGCTTCTTTGACGTCACTATCAAACAATTTGACCATAAATACCTCTATTATGGGGCCACTCCAAAGTTTCTTTTCTATTGGACAAGTGATCTTGTTCATTACCTCCACTAGCCGAGGTTCTTAATGATCAATGACGATAAAGTGATTTTTAGCATTTTTGATAGGCTTCCAAGGAAATTGCCGATGCAAAAAATCCTTAAGCTTTATCTTTGCACTCAACGCTGGGTTGATTTGAGTGGTATGTATAGTTGTGTCTCCATGTCCTTCTCGACCAGTGTTAAGTTTAATAAAATCTCCTTTTATTGATTATAGGAATCATGGCTCAAGAAGGTCCCGGTACTGCTGAGGTTTTAAGGAAACTTCTCCAAGAGAAGGCGAAGAGAACTAGAGATGCGGCCGCTAAGGCCACCACTGTTGATGTCTAAGGCCACCACGGTTGATGTCAGCGCGACTCTTGGTCGCCCTTCTACTCAACAAGTCCCCCTGTTGACCTCGTCCCCCTTGTGGCCGAGAAGAAGAGTAGGAAGAAGGATAAAGATAAGTCAAGACAACATGCCTCCCTTTGTCTGTCTCTGAAAAGGGAGAAAACTTCTACTACAGAGGCGAGGAGCAACAAGAGGAGCCAATTGGTCTCTCATGACTTAGCATTTCACAAATGTGTTAATATATTGCTCACCCAAACCGAGAATGACGTGTTGATGTCGTCTTTCAAGGGTGAAATTATGACTGATTGGTTGGAGCTCCAATCACATGCTATGGCTGCTACTCATCTTCCGAGTAACGAGTTTGTCGAGAGTCAGCCAAGGAGGTTGAAGAATTAAAAAGGAAGTTAGCCGACTCGAAGGGCTCTTTGAAGTTGGCTCCAAAAGCCAAATTTCCCCTTACAGACCAAGTCACTAAGTTGACCGCTAACCTCATGGCCTCTGAATCTGACATTGATGATTTGATGGTCAAGCGCGGTGACTCAGAGAAGAGAGAGGAGTCTCACTTGGCCGAGATGACCCAATGCAAGGAGAAGCTTCTTGAAGTTACCCAAAAGTGGGACGATGTCATCTTCGAGAGGGATTAGGTGATATCCTAGAGGAACAAGCTGGAGCAAGAGCTAATTGATCTTAAGGGTTACATCCTTGGCATCCATGAAGAAGGTTTCAACTAAGTTGTATGCCAAGTTGTCCTCCTATATAGGGTTCCAGCTGATGACAATGATTTTGACCTTGGAAAGGATGTTTTCCAAGGTCAACTTGTTCCAGTTGATGACATGTCAAGTGAGGGTGTTGTGATTAAAGAAAAAGGGCCAAACGAGGCGACAAAGGAGGGGCCAAATGATATGGGTGAGGGGGCGAACGAAGGGGAGCCGGCTTGAGCAGAAGAGTGCTTGGAGGAGGCTGATAGTTCTTTTCTTCTTTTTCTTATCTTGTTTTCTGGGAGGGGTTAACTTTTGTTGCTACTTGACCTCCCTTCATGTAAAGATAACTTTTTGTATCTTTCCTTATGTTTAATGGACACGTTGATTTGCCTAAGTATTTGCCAAGTTGATTTTTCTTCTCATGCACTCTCTTTTATGTATTTGTTTTGGCTAAGTTGTATTTTAAATTCCACGCCTTAATAGAATGAGAACCCATATCGTATTTGCCTATGTACCAATCATTTTAGATTCGACTTACGAAGTGAAGACTAAGTTGTACTCTATTTTTATACCAAATTTTTTAGATTGGATTTGTGAAGTGAGGATCCAGGTTGTACTCGATTCCTCTACCAATCATTTTAGATTGGGTTTGTGAAGTGAGGATCGAGGTTGTACTCAGTCTCTGTACCAATGTCTTAGATTGGGTTTGTGAATTGAGGACTGACGTTGTATTCAGTCCCTGTACCAATCATTTTAGATTGGGTTTGTGAAGTGAGGATCGAGGTTGTACTCGGTCTCTGTACTAATCTTTTTACATTGGGTTTGTGAAGTGAGAACCAAAGTTGTAATCAGTCTCTGCACTGATCGTTTTAGATTGGGGTTGTGAAGTGAGGATCAATGTTGTACTCAGTCCCTGTACCAACCATTTTAGATTGGGTTTATGAAGTGAGGACCGAGGTTATACTCGGTCTCTGTACTAATCGTTTTAGATTGGGTTTGTGAAGTGAGGATCGAGGTTGTACTCGATGGCTGCAACAAATATTTTAGATTGGGTTTGTGAAGTGAGGAATGAGGTTTTACTTGACCCCTGTACCAATAGTTTTATATTGCGTTTGTGAAGTGAGGACTGAGGTTGTACTCAGTCCCTATACCAATCGTTTTAGACTGGGTTTGTAAAGTGAGGACCGAGGTTGTACTCGGTCTCTGTACCAATTGTTTCATATTGAGTTTGTTTAAGTGCCGATTATTTGACAAACAACTTGTGTTACCTGTTTTTGCTTTTAAATATCTAAATAAGATAAAGAAGAGATCTTGATAACTGAATAATCTAATTTTTTAGAGCCTCATTAAAACCTTCTCAGCCAAAACCGTCTTTATGGATAAAAAGACAGAGTTAGGAAAGAGTGCTCAAAGTACACAAAAGCTTGAAATATAATCTAATTAAAATAAAATTTTAGGTAAGATGCATTCCACGTCCTTAGTTTTGGCTTCCCTGATAGGTGCTCTAAGAGGTATGCTTCGTTTCCCGCTGCTTGTAGAATCCAGAAGGGTTCTTCCCAATTGGTTGAGAATTGACCTTCTTCTTGCCTTGCTTCGGTTCTCATCCTCTACACTAAATCTCTAGCATGAAAACTTCTCGATACCACCTTCAAGTTGTACTTCCTTTCTTCTATTCTTTTGCTTGCTTCTTCCCGAACTCGAGCTTTATCTCTTAGGGTTTGTTTGGATTAGATAGTGGATTTATAGAGTGAATTTGACTTGATTTTAGATGAAAGTGTCTGAAAAGTTAAGTTGTTTGGATTAAGGGAAAGATAGTACGATTTGAGTGAAAAATTTATAAAAGTTTTTTAGTGATTTGTGTGATTGATAAAATAATTTTAGTAGATAAAATTATAATTATAATTAATTATAATTATAATTAAATATAATTAATTTGTTGAATATGATTAATTAATTATTATTTTTTAATTTTTGAAATTGTAAAATTATCAATTATTTAAAAATAAAAATTAAATTATTATTAATATTATTATTATTATTTTATTTATTTTTATTATTATAATTATTATTTATAATTTTATTATTATTTTTAGTTGTTAATATTAATATCATTAGTATTTTATTTTTATAATTATATTATTTTAATTATTATTTTATATATTTATTATCAATATTTTATTATTATTATTTTATAATTTGATTTAATTTATTATTATTTTAATAATTATTATTATTATGATATATTATATAAATAATGATATTTATTTTATCATAATATAAATATAAATATTAATAACTTAAATAATATAAAAAAATATAGCTAAACTTCATTGATCCCTTCAAATTTTCGTTGTTTTTAGAGGAAATATTGTTTCTACATTCTCTTCTCGATTTACGATTTTAAATAATATTTTTTTTCTCGAAATATGAACTTTCATTCCGAATCCATGATAATAAACTTTCTACACAAATCAATATGTGGAAACAAACGAGAGCTTAGTTCAGAAATCAAGTCTAGGCTGGCTGTTAGGCTTTCATGGTTAAGTTTTGAGTGGAACGCTTTTTAGCGCAAATTATGCTTTTCCACACAAATGCTTGAACTTTGTTACCCATGATAGAAGCCAAGGTCTCGGTCTCTATCCATTTGGTAAAATAATCCATTGCTACTAAGAGATACTTATATTGTCCCTTTCCAGGTCTAAACAGGCCATGATATTTATTTTCGACTGAGCAAATGGCCACGGAGAACTCACGTGATGAAGAGTTTCAGGCTTGGTTCTCAAAACATTGCCAAATTCTTGACATTTCTGACACCTTTTGACGTATTTTGCAGAGTCGACTTTCATGCTTGGCTAGTAGTAACCAACTCTCAAAGCTCTTGTTGCCATATTGCGGCCTCCAGAGTGGAGATCACAAATTTCGTTATGTAACTCAACCAGTATGTACTCGGCCTGAGTCTTGTCAACACATTTCAGCAATGGTGTTGAGAAGCTTCTTGTATAACTATGAAATTCTTTATCTGACTGATATGCATAAATACAATGCATGGAAGTTTGTCTTTTGTTAAAATGACAATGTATGGACAAAATGCATGATAGTTGATCTTTTTGTTCATGTGAAAATGCATGAGATTTTTTTCTAACGAATGTAAGAGACTTTGCATGAAACTCCATGGATGGATTCTATGAAACTTTGGATGAGAATATTTGAATGAATGTATAAGACTCATGATGCATGGATGTATGTACTACTGAACGATAATGAATAAATGAAATTCTGGATGAGAATGAATGTATAAAAGCTTGTAAATGAAACCCTACTTTTTCTTTTTGCTTTTTTATCAATCATGATAAATCAAATGTTCTTTTTTTCAATCATTGAGTTCATTTTGAAATAAAAAACTCCTTCCTTTTTGTCTTTATTTTTTTATTTTTTTTATGTCAACATGATGAATCAAATGTTCTAATCACAGTTGTTGAATTCATTTTGAAATCAAAACTCTCTCTTTGTTTCTTAAAAAAAAAGTTGAAGGATATCAACAAATCCTGATGTTTGAAATTGAAGTTAAGAACATCATTGAATCAATCCTTTGCAATATTATGTTGACACATATGTGCTTGAATTGTAAGCGAATGAAAAATGTGGGAGAGGAAGTTTGAATGAAACTGGGTATTGCATGCCCCTTTATAATGGAAAATTTCATGTAAGATATATGCAAAACAAGATTGTCCCAGTATTGGTGTTTTGGAAATACTAGCAGCAAAGGGGATGGTGCAACTTTATGTGTGATGTTTCTCACATGCTCTTTTAAGAGTTCAATACGTGCAAGATTAAAGCGAGCCAAGTTGTCCCAGTTTTTGGTGTCTTTGGTAGGCTAAATGAAAATGGGATGACTTATTTGCAGGGTTTAAAAAGAAGAACGAACAATCGAATTTGGTGAAAATTGGATGGTGCAACTACATAGAGAAAGTTGCGTCCCGAAAAGGAAAAAATCTAGGAGGAACAAATACGAATTGCCCTTGTGTTAATATATAGGGTGATGGTAAAGGTCCAAAATGAAAAATGGATTGGTTTAAATGAAAGGTGGGCATAAAGGATTGTCCTAGTGTGATGAGTCATTATTTTTCCCTCTTTACTTGTCTTTATGTACCTATTTTTATTAGTGATTTGTGTTTAACTGCTTATTATTTTCTCTATTTTACTGTTTGGGCTTCATTGACTAGAAATTCGTAATTTTATTTAATTCAAAATTTTTTGAGCTAGTTTTATTATTATTTTCAGGGCAACTTTGAAATTTTATTGGGCTTGGAAATTAATTTTGGAATTAAAGAGGAGTTGTCACATTATCAGTTTTTATAAATTTGGGCCCATTAGGTTTAGTGTTGGACACTTATTTAGGTCTAGCTGCCTGTTACAAGGGGTGCACACAGAGAATCATATCGTTCTTTATTCTCTGCTTTTGGGATTCACTTCATTTTCTCTCCCTAGAAAGATTGGTTTTGTATTTATTTTCTTTTCTCTACAATTTAATTTCGTTTCTATTTTAATTTAATCTCGTTCCTGCTTTAATTTAATTTCGTTCCTGTTTTAATTCCATTTTGCATTTAATTTCTATTTGGTTTATTCGAATTTATTGAAAGACTGATTTATAAGGTTATCCTTTTGATTCAGATTGTCATGAAGCTTTGAGGTTGTTATTGTGTTATTTTTTCTCTTTTCAACATTTAACTCTTCACCATTCTATTTTTGTGCTTAATGTTTTTACTAGTTGATGCTTAATGTTTCAGTTAAAATGAATTTGTTGTATATATTCATGCTTAATAGAGTGAGTCACGGGTTGTTAGGATGGAATGAATGATGTATGTGAATCCTTAATTTACATAAGGAAAACAGGTGTTAATTATCCATAGTTAATTAATTCGGGTTGGAATTAGGGTTCAATAAGTTGAGCATGAATTTCTGTATATTGTGATAAGCATATTGCAATCTAATCAAGAGGGTAAATTAAATTTCAGTTAAGAAATGTAATTCGGTTATTGTTTTATTTTTATTTTATTAAATCTAGTTATTTCATAACACCCCTCCTTTTTTCTCTTTGTGTGTTTAATCCTTTGACAGGAACTAGGTCCTTGGGAGACGATATAGGAGTCACTTCCTAGTACTGCATTTAACTGCAATTATTTGAACGAATACGGCTTCGATCACAGTTAACTTTCCTCTTTGTTGCTTTACTCTCAATCAGCTTGTTGATTGGGAAATGCTTTTCTACCAGAGCCATGTAAATCATTTTTTTCTTTTTATTTTTATTTTTTTCTGACACATATTGTCAGTCATATATCCTTTTGTTTCAAGGTTAAGCTTTATGAAAATCACAACAATCATTCTTCGATCAATGTGAACTTTATTTGACTTGTAATGTGGTCAGGGGTTAAAGGGTTATGAAGAAAAGAGATATCAAGGCTCAAAAGTATTTGTGTTTACATTTTGTTTTAAACAAGGATCACCAAACAGGTATTTTGAAAAACAATCAAGGTTTTCTTCTATAATCCTTCCATCATCATTTCTTCTTTCCTTTTTCTTTCTTTTTCTTCTTTCTTCATTTATGCATTTCTTCATCTTTAAATCACTTTTGCATTCTTTTCGCATCACTTTGTGATAACATTTCTTGTTGCAAATTCACATTATTCTTGGAAGGCTTTCTTCTATTTGACTTTGTGAAGCTCTTGATGTACACCTTGAACTGAGTTTCAACATAATGATGATCCTTGTTTAGGGCATTTCAAAAAGAATATTTATTTGTTGGCTCAAAAAGGATGTAGTCGCACTTGAGGCCACGACGGGAACGGCGAACAAAATAAAATTATTTTAATTTTCAAAACAGAGGAGTTGCCACCATAGTTTATTATGGAAAAACTATGGAAAACCAAAAAATTGATAAAGCAAGTTTGCGAAAACCAGATTTCGGATCCGGGAGTCAGTTATGTGTGGGGAAGGTGTTAGCACCCACAACGCCCGTCCTAAGATGGTACATTTAATTAAATAAGTAATCTGAGTGTGATTTTTTAAAACATTTATTTTCCCAAGAAAGAGATTAAGATAAAACAAACAAAATTTTTTTTTTGGTGTTAGGGAGCCCGACAAGGTTTGACCTTGCTCCTACGTATCTCCATCAGGGATGGAATCAGGGTTACGTAGTTCTTTGTTAATAAGATTGTTGGTTGTCTTGATATTTTTTTTTTTTTAAATTTTTGAAAGCTTGTGTTTGAAAATAAGGTAAGTGAATGGCACCAATGCCAGGTTTAAAGCCTGGGCTTTGGATAACAGTGTCAGGTTTAAAGCCTGGGCTTTGAGTAAGGTACGAGGTTTAAGGCCTGGGCTTTGGGTAAGGTGCTAGGTTTAAAGTCTGGGCTTTGAGTAACGATGCCAGGTTTAAAGCCTGGGCTTTGAGCAACAATGTCAGGTTTAAAGCCTGGTCTTTGAGTAAGGTACCAGGTGCAAATACTAATTGGGGTGGTGCAGGAAGTAGCTCCACTAGTCAGAAACCACTTATAATCAAGGGCTTTTTAGGGATTGAGAAGAGTGTGGTTACAGATCTGGATTAATAGGGGAGGAGGAAGTAGATCCGCTAATCAGAAATCCAACCAGGGTTAAGGGTATTTTGGGGATTAAGAAGAATGGGAGTGTAGACCTTAATTAATGGGGGTGCAGGAAGTAGATCCGCTAATCAGAAATCCAACCAGGGTCGAGGGTATTTTGGGGATTAAGGAGAATTGGAATGTAGATCTTAATTAATAGGGGTGCAGGAAGTAGATCCGCTAATCAGAAATCCAACTAGGGTTGACGACATTTTGGGGATTAAGAAGAATTGGAGTCTAAATCTTAATTAATGGGGGTGCAGGATAGAATGACCCAAATCCTAAACCCTAAGCCACCACCACCCTAACCCTAAGCCACCATCACCTTACTTCACCCATGATGGACCAAAAGCGGCAGCAGTGATGAGGAAGGAGCGGCGGCACGGTGTGGTGGCGGCGACGGCGGCGGCGGCGGCGACAGTACGGTATGGCAGCGGTGGCACGGAAAAAATGGCGGTGACGGCGGAAGTCGTTTTGGGGCTGTTTTAGAGTGATTTTGGGAGCACAAAATACATAGAAGAATGTATGGAAGATGGAAGATGATGAATTTTTTTATTATTTAAGAAATAAGAAAAAAAAAACAAAATGTCATAAAGAGCAAAAAGACCTCTTTTTTATTTTTTTTATCTTTATATGAAAATGAAATGATGAAGAAATAAAAAAAACATCACAGGAAGATAAGAACACATGATTTACAAATTTCAAACTTCAAGATCCATATGAAAATCTAAACCTTACAAATCATACCTATGAGCGTTCTTAAAAAATGATAGCCTCATTTCCAAAAGTTTCTTGCTTCTCAGTTTTAAACTGAGTGTGGATAGTAAGACAGGAGAATCAATCTTCTCTACTTTTTCTCTCTTTTTTCTCTTTTTCTTCGTCCCTTTCGAAGTGATCAATAGTTTCTCCTTAACATAAGACTAGTTACCACTTAAGTGAATCTTCTTTTTAATATTTAATTTATTTTTATTTTGAAAGTAGTTTAGAGCAATTTTGAAAGATTGATTACTTCTTTTTTCTTTTTTTTTATTATTCAAGATGAAATGTAGATGAACGTGAGATGAAACACTTTGAGAACGGTCATATTTTTATTTTTTATATTTTTTGTTATTGTGAAATGAGAACATGGGTGGTTCAGAACAGTTTTAAGATTGACTGATTCTTTTTTTTTTATTATTTTAAAGATGAATTAAAAGAAGCAGTTTTAAAACAGATTCAATTTCTTTTTATGTATTTTCCTTTTATTTATTATTCTGTTTTTATTTTTATGTTATTTATTTATTTATTTATTTGATTTTTCATTTCTTTTCTTTATTATTATTATTTTTTATTTACTTTGTTTTTCGATTTTGTTAACTATTATTATTTTTTATGTTTTGTAAAAAACATGGATAAAAACCTCAAGTAATCAAGTGTATATATTTTTTCTATTTATTATTTTCTTATTCATTTTTTATTTTGATTATTCAATTAATTATGGACACATTTTTTTAGTTTCTTAATTTTAGTTTATTTACCCGGATGAAATCGGGTGTTGACAGATGCAAAGATTTGTGATTTTTCTTTTGAATGAAAAACCTCAAGTAATCAAGTGTATATATTTTTTCTATTTATTATTTTCTTATTCATTTTTTATTTTGATTATTCAATTAATTATGGACACATTTTTTTAGTTTCTTAATTTTAGTTTATTTACCCGGATGAAATCGGGTGTTGACAGATGCAAAGATTTGTGATTTTTCTTTTGAATGAAGAAACATGGTCATATATCATTTTGAATCTTGATTGCTTAATTTTCAAAGAGATTAACAATGAAACAAAATTCAATGACTTCCAGCACGTGTCATTTTTTTTTCATTTTTTCAGATTTTCTGTTTTTGTTTTTTTAATGCCTATGGAGATTGGAGATTGGAAATTAATCATTCAGCCAATTGAGAAAAATCTGATGTTTTTGCCCCAATGTGAATATTCTCATTGTGCAATTTCGACTCATGATGACAGCTACTGAAGCAAATCCTTTCATTTTGAGGTTGAAGGAAGGCTGGAAGGTTTTCAAACAACATCATGCAAGCAAATATTTTGACCAAAGACATCAATTTTTGTTACCAATTCAACATCAATCTTTAGGAAAACATAATATCATTTTTTTTGACATTTTTTTGATAAATTCAATGATTTCATAAACAAAGGATTCATCTAATCACCTTCGGTCCATCTCTTTCCCTTCTTTTTAATTATTTTGTAGCATCCTTTAAGATCGAAGAGATTCTATAAACAACTCTTGTGTGTATTTTTTCATTGTAACAACAATGCACAAAAAATGAAACTACAAAAATGAATTTATTAACATGATAATGCAGATTTACAAAAACCAATGTTATCCTTGTATGACATTAAAAATTCCAAATATTACTTCCTCGTCATTACGGAATTAATCAGGCATAGAATTTTTTAACTGTGTAAGAGTTAACCAGTAATGATAACTCTTCCCCATCCATCCTTGTGAGAATTAGTGCTCCTCATGGAAATTCCTTTTTGACCATATACGGATCTTCATAATTCAACATCCATTTCCCACGATGATCATTTTGAATGGATATAATCTTGTTAACCACCAGATCCCCCTCATGAAATCCTTGAGGACGAACTTTCTTATCAAATGCCTTCTTCATTCTTTTTTGATATAATTGTCTATGGCACACAACGACTAACCTCTTCTCATCAATGAAATTGAGTTGATCATATCGGGCTTAAACCCACTCAATCTCGTCTAATATAGTTTCCATCAACACTCTAAGAGAAGGAATTTCAACTTCAAATGGTAGTACTACTTCCATCCCGTATACCAATGAGAAAGATGTTGCTCCCGTTGACGTTTTCACCGAGGTATGATATCCATGCAAAGCAAACAGTAACATTTCATGTCAATCCTTATACGTTACTACCAACTTCCGGATTATCTTCTTGATGTTTTTATTCTCCGCTTCAACCGTTCCACTCATCTTTGGGCAATAGGGGGAAGAATTATGATGTTTAATGTTAAACTCGTCACATGTTCAGACATTATTTGGTTATTCAAGTTAGTGGCATTGTGAGTAATAATTAGGAATTCCATATCTACAAATAAACTCTTTTCGTATAAAGTTTGCCACTACTTCTCTTGTCACATTAGTATAGGAAACATCCTCAACCCACTTTGTAAAAAATCATTGGCTACCAATATGAAACGATGTCCATTTGATGTTTTTTGTTCAATAGCCATGATAACATATATACCCCTTATGGAGAAAGGTCAGGGTACAGATAACACATTCAAAGTCGTAGGTCGCATATTGACATTGTCTGTATATACTTGACATTGTCTGCATATACTTGTCATTCTCAATAGCTATTTCAGGATATTCTCAGCCTTTGAGGTATCTTTTGATATCGAAGTACCATGGTTTGCCATCTGTTTTTTCTTCTATGAAATGACAATAAAGTGGATATCGATGACTTTTCATCTTAATCATCATCTTTATTTAACTTAAACATGGATGATAGACTGGCAAGGTCATCAACCAACTGATTATCTTCTCTCGAAATGTGGTGAAACTCTATATTATCAAAATTCTCTATCATTCGTTTAAAATATGCTTGATAAGGAATCAATTTTTTATCTCGAGTCTCCCACTCTCCTTTTATCTTATGTATAACCAATGTCGAGTCACCATACACACTCAAGCATTTACTTTAAATTATATAGCTGCCTAGATCCCCATAGCATAAGCTTCATATTCTGCTATATTATTAGTACAATTGAAACACAATCTAGTTGTCATGGGTATATATTGCTTTTCTGGAGAGACCGACAATATACCTATTCCATGCCCTAACACATTAGAGGATCCATCAAAGAATAAAGTCCATGTCTCTTCCTCATTACTACCTTCATCTGTGGCAAAAAGGGCCATAATATATTCATTTGGGAACTATGGTTGCATAGGTTGATAGTCATCTATGGGTTGATGAGCCAAATATTCTAGAATAGCACTACCATTAATAGCCTTCTGAGTGACATACAATATATCAAATTCTGATAACAGCATCTGCCAACGAGTTATTCTTCTTATAAGGCAGGCTTTCAAAAATATACTTGATCGGATCTATTTTAGATATCAACCATGTGGTGTGACTTAACATGTATTGTCTTAGTCGATTAGTTGTCCAAGCCAATGCAAAATAGGTTTTCACAAGTGAAGAGTATCTTTGTTCACAATCAGTAAACTTCTTGCTCAAATGATATATGGCATGCTCCTTTCTTCCTGCTTCATCATGTTATCCTAAGACGTAGTACTACATGTTATCTTAGATATTGTTTAATCTTGTCGAAAGCCACTTGACAATCTTCATTCCATTCTACCACTTGATTCTTACGTAACAATTCAAAAATTGGCTCACAAGTGACAGTTAATTGGAAAATAAATCTAGAAATGTAATTCAATCTTTCTAGAAAACCCCGAACTTCTTTTTTAGTGCAAGGATGCGACATTTCTAAAATAGCATGCACTATCCACTTCTATTCCCTTTTTGTTAACAATGAATCCTAAAAGCTTCCCAGATCTTACTCCAAAAGTGCATTTAGATGGGTTCAACCTGAGTTTGTATTTTCTCAACCTCTCAAATAACTTTTTTAGGTTAACAAGATGTACTTCTTCATATGCAGATTTGGCTATCATATCATCAACGTAAACCTCGATTTTTTTGTGCATTATGTCATGAAAAAGAGTCACCTTGCTCTTTGGTACATTGCTATAACATTCTTAAGTGAGTAATGAAGGTAGTTTTCTTAATATCTTCAGGCGCCATCTTAATTTGATTATATCTAAAGAATCCATCCATGAATGAATATAACGATGATGGCAATGTTGTGCACCAATGTATCAATATGTGTAGAGGAGAAATCGTCTTTAGGGCTAGCCCTATTTGAATCTCTATAATGCACACACATTCAAACTTTTCCATCCTTCTTTGGGACTAGAACAATATTTGCTACCTATTGAGAATATTGCGCTATTGTTGAAAATCCAGCGTTGAACTATTTTTCCATCTCTTCTTTTATTTTCAATGATATCTCTGGTTTAATCCTTCTTAGCTTGTGCTTAATAGGAGAACATTCGGTTTATGCAGTAATATATATTCACTATATCAGGATCTAGATCAGGTATATCTCTGTATGACCAAACAAAAATATCCTGGAATTCTTTTAAAAGTGTATACAACCGCTCTCGTGTCTCTCTTGTCAGATTAATTCTAATTTTAACCTACTTTCTTTCCCCTTCTTCTCTGAGATTAATCATATCCATATCTTTTTGATGTAGCTTAATAATATTTATAATAATAATAATAATAATAATAATAATAATAATAGTAATAATGTTTATAATAATAATATTATTAATATTAATAATAATAGTAATATTAATAATATTTATAATAGTAATACAAATAATACTAATATTAGTAGTAGTAATAATAATAGAAATAATAATAATAATAATATTTATAATATATATATATATATAAAATAAGTTGAACAAAAACCTCTGCACTATACATTTGTTCTCATTTGGATTAAAAGAACTTTTGTAAATAATTTTTTTCTTAAACTAACATTGTGGCTTTTGTCGAAATTATTTATCGAGAATATATTTTCATAATTATTTGACAAAAGTAAGAATATTTATTTTTATTAGTACATTCTTGAGAATGAAAAACAGTGATATGAAATAAAAGCACCTCTTATAAGTTAAGCAAGAAACTAAGCTAAAATTCTTAAACAAAATCCATCCAAGATAATTTGAGTAGGTTACCATGTGCTCTAATTTAAACAAAGAAAACTTTATCAAACCTTAAATATTGAGGTTTAAACTCTACTATTCCTTTTGTGGAATTCAATTTTAGACTATTCTTATTATTGGATGAAGTCTTGTGATAGAGACGACACCGAAATGAACCTTCATGAGTGGTTGGTGCACAATAACATGTTTTAGAACGTTTTCGTGATTTATCTTTACTTTCTTTTATGCTTGTCTCTTCCATGATCACCTCTAGCGAGTGCTTTTCCACCTTCATGCTTATTCTTCTTAGAAGTATTGGAGCTTTTCATTGAGGTACTTTTTTGTTTGCATTTTATCACATTATTCTCTTCAATTGTTCTGGATCTCACCATTATCAATGTTTCTAGTCTTGCACTTGATATGTGCTGCATTTTGCTGGTTATGATCATGATAGAAGTGACATAAATAGAATAAGTAACAAATATTTTTTAGTAAAACAATCCTATATTGTTATACAATGAACTAATTTATAATAATGTGTATCATAAATTATCAATTATCATGTAATTAAAAATTATTAACTTTTCATTTATTATCATGTAATTATCATATCTAAGATCCTTTTAATTAATTTAACTTCAGAAGATGATAGCCTAATGAGAACAAATGTAAGGTGTTGAGAAATGAGAAGAAAAACCACCGCACTTTACATTTTTTTCTCATTTGACTATCATCTTCTGAAGTTAAGTTATCTAAAATCATCTTAGACATAATTCCTTAAAAAAGACTAGCTTATTAAAGTAATTATTGAAAAATTAATAATTTTTAATTACATGATAATTTATGATACACATTATGATAAATTCGTTCAATTCCATAACAATGTATGATTATTTTATTAAAAAGTTGTTACTTATTCTGTTTGTGTCACTTTTATCATGATCATAACCAACAAAATGCAGCCCATATCAAGTGCAAGAGTAGAAGAATTGTTAATGGTGAGATCCAGAACAATTGAAGAGATTAATGTGATAAAAAGCAAACAAAAAAAATACCTCAATGAAAAGCTCTGATACTTCTAAGAAGAATAAGGATGAAGGTGGAAAAGCACTCGCTAGAGGTGATCATGGAAGAGACAAGCATAAAAGAAAGTAAAGATAAATCACGAAAACATTCTAAAACATGTTATTATGCACCAACCACTCATGAAGGTTCATTTAGGTGTCGTCTTCATCGCAAGACATCACTCAATAATAAGAATAATCCAAAAATGAATTCTACAAAAGGAATAGTAGAGTTTAAACCTCAATGTTTAAGGTTTGACAAAGTTTCCTTCGTTTAAATTAGAGCACATGGTAACCTACTCAAATTATCTAAGATGGATTATGTTTAAGAACTTTAGCTTAATTTCTTGTTTAACTTATAAGAGGTGTTTTTGTTTCATATCACTGTTTTTTCATTCCCAGGAATGTATTAATAAAAATAAATATTCTTACTAAGATTTTGAATGAAACTATAACTGAAGAATATATGATAAATATACTTAGTATAAATAATGAAAGTTCAATTAAGTATCGTCTCAATCGGAAGAAATCAACCACATATTATAAGAACAATCGGATGATGAATTCTTCCTTTACAAAAGGATAGCGGAGTTTCAACCCCACTTTTCAAGGTTTGGTAGGGTTCTCTTTGTTCAAATTGGAAGGTTTGATAGGGTTCCTTTTATTCAAGTTGGAAGGTTTGGTACGGTTCTTTTTATTCAAATTGGAAGACATAGCCTACTCAAATTATCTAGGATGAATTTTATTTAAGCACTTTAACTTAGTTTATTGTTCAACTTATAAACTAGAGATGTGTGTTTCTTTCGTGTCATTCTTTTTTCATTCTCAAGAATACATGTAAAAGTAAATATTCTTGGTTTTTTTTTTTAAATAGTTATGAAAATATATTCACGGTGTTGATAAATAATTTTGACAAAAGTCATAATGTTAGTTTGAAAATGTGTAATTTGAAAAGACTTTATTACAAAGATTTTTTTGTCCAACCACAATTAGCCTAAGTAAAATTCTATTAAATTTTCCATAATACTATTTAATTTTAACTAGTAATTAAGTGAATTACAATACTTTCATTACTAAGATTTTGAAGTGAAACTACTAAGATAAACCTAAGATAAATATACTCATTATAAATGATAAAAAAAAATTATGGAAAGAAAAAAAAAATATTTATAGATAGAAAAAAGATTACTTTGATTTTGAAATGTAACTTTTACCATGAAGCTAATATGAATATACTTATTATAAATAATAAAAAAGTTAAAAAGAAAAAGACTTATAGATATAGAAAAAATATTACTAAGATTTTGAAATGAAACTATTTTAATGAACTAATTTATCATAATGCGTCATCATAAATTATTGTGTAATCGGAAATTATTTATTTTTTAACAACTACTATAAAGAGCACATCTAAGGTGGTTTTATAGTTTTGGAAATTCAAAAACAAGATAGAGCACATCAACACGAGTCAAAAGAAATTATAGACGATAGAGCCAAAAAGTGTAACGTACCTGAGAGGTCCTTATTAAAATGAAAATTGTTAATCACAGCATATGATTTGAATGTGAAAATGGAAGAACTCGGAAGAAAAATTGAATAGGATCAAAGTCGTGTATAGCAATTTCAGATTAAAGGATACTTTTATGTAGAAAAAACAAAAAAACTTAGTCAGTGAAGAGTGTTATTGGATGAAAAAAGAAAAAAATGGAATCTTTGAAAGTTCTTGATAGTGCAGATTTATAAGTTCACCTTTAACCAACTAATGATATGGAGTATCCTATTTTTAATTTGTTTTTTAAGATCTTATCATAACTTAAATTTCTGATTTAATATTTAAATTTGTTAGTTTGTTAAACTAAAATTTATTCAAATTTAAAATACATATCTTTACTTTCTCCCTCTATATATATATATATATATATATATATATATATATATATATATATATATATATATATATATATATTATAAAAACAAATTCATGAGGAAAGATACACATTGATTCTTTAGTCTATTATCATATATTATATAACAAAATTAACCAATATTACTTAATTACATAAATAATGGAGAATTGTAGACAAAGTGATTTATACTTCAACCATAAGAATATTGTTATTTTAGTTACTATTCAAATAATGATAATTTATATCAATATAATAATTGCAAAAGAAATTTTCACATGAAAAATATATATTTTTTACAATCCAAAATAATATATATATATATATATATATATATATATATATATATATTTTTTATTTTTTTTTCCCCAGATTGTGCAATTCTTGTGAAAATTTGCTAACTTCAGATTTTATCAATGTGATTTTTAATTTAAACCCACCGACGACAGCTCTTAACTTCCAAGATCCTTATAAAAATCAAGAAAATATATAAAGGTGAACATTTCAGGGTTGAAACTAACTTTTCTGCTTTGATTACTCAACTCGAGTCGCACAATATTACTCAAAATAAACAAGTATGAACATTTGTTAAAGTTACAGAGTAAACCGAAATTCAAGTTCTCATGCTCTGTATTTTTCAACTTGGTCACGCATCAACACACATAACAACAAAGCAGCATATAGTTTTTGGAATTGAAGAACAGCACATGTCAATACACGTAAATGATAGAAATAATCTAATTAAAGTTTTCAATTTAGTCTGATTATAGCATATGAGAATATCATATATAAAGATAAAAAGAATCAAAACCTGAAGAGCTTTGATTCATCATTTGTTGGTTCTGTCCTACCTGATCTATGACCTCTTTGCAAAAAATAAGAGAAAATAGTGTGTACAAACTGCTCCCAGAATCAGAAGCAAGCGTATCTAGAGAAATGTTTCTTTATTCTATCATGAAATGTTTCTTTATTCTTTAATAGGAAAGAATAAATAACTACACTTGTAGGGATTCTTCTATATCTTATTAATTAATAACGGACTCAGTCCACCTATTCTCAGCTGGCCCAATACATATTCACACAATATAAATAATATTATTTTATATAACCAAACAAATAATAATAATAATAATAGTTACATAATATTTTGAAAAATAAGTTAATCTAGAGAAATTACTAATTTATTACTAATTTATGTATGTCCACAAAATAATTAATCCAACAATCTCTCACTTGGACAATATAAATTAGATCACAATATTAAAAATTAATTCAAAACAACTCAGAACATGTAACCATAATAAAATGCCAAAATATTACAACGTATCTAACCAAAAGATCCAAAATGAAATATGCAAGCATCTTATCACGGCATAAAATCACACTCGAAGGAGTGATCATATCATACCGAAATAAAACATCTACATTTCAGTGACCTTTATAAATGTGAAATATACAATTATGTCTCAATCATCCGCCCAAGACGCTATATGAGATTAAAACAACCTCACCACAATAATAATTTGAGACTGGGTCCAAAATGTCTCAAAATTATGCCATAACAACAATTGCGTAAATCATAATAAACAAAATATGACAATACAAAATAGACAATCGTATGTCGCAATCATCCGCCCAAGATGCTATATGAGATTAAAACAATCTCACCACAATAACAATTTGAGACTGGGTCCAAAATTTCTCAAAATTATGCCATAACAACAATTGCACAAATCATAATAAATAAAATGTGACAATACAAAATAGACAATCATATGTCTCAATCATCCACCCAAGATGCTATATGAGATTAAAACAATCTCACTGCAATAATAATTTTTAGACTGGGTCCAAAATATCTCAAAATTATGCCATAACAACAATTGCGCAAATCATAATAAACAAAATATGGTAATACAAAATAATTGTCGTCACAACAATAAATAATTATTGTCAATTATTTCACTAGATACAACAATACAATAAATGAGGTTCAAAAGGAAAGTACATATCCAACAAAAAAAACTCCCACTAAACCAATATGGTATACCCCTATGGGTTACATGCTCAACAAAGACTTTAACAGTCAATCCCTAAGTTAAGGGATCTGCAATTATAAATTTTGTGGGAATATGCTCAAGAGTATCGTTCGAGCACATTAACAACAAAAGCAATATAAAAAACAATATCAAGATGTGTGCAAACTTGAACATACACAAGAGTGCTAACAGCGGAAGCATAAAAAATTTGTGCAAATTCTCATTTTCTATGAGGATACTCGAATTTAGAAAACTTCTCACCTAGTCCTTATAACTAGTTCCGTTCAGCTTGATCAAAGAACCTATTTGCATAAACAAAGCTGGAATAGAACGTATCAACAATAGCAAATTAATTCACAGAGTTTGTTAAGCTTCAACCACAATATCATATCTTTAAAGGTAATATAGAGAGGATACTGAAAATCTTAAGAATATAATAAGTCATTCATCAAGAATTACGTTAAAAATAAACAAATTGAAAGATAAGTTTATTATTAATATAAATCTTAATACAACAATAAAAACAATAATGTTCAACAAAATTACAATATCACCCACAGGTTGTTTTGTGCATACGTAATGATATAGGGTCACACAATACATCAACATCACTCTAATTTCTAAATGCAATTCACTTTTGTACGTTGTTCCAAATTTCACGCACATCAAATATTAGGAAAGGATACAAGATTTAAATTAAAGATGAGAATTCACAGCATAACCAATGCATCCGAATTGCTGATAAATATTCTCATTAGCATTAAAAAAATTTATTACTCCCAAAAATTAAAACAGTAAATCACAGTCCATTATTATAAACCAAACAACAAAAATAAAAATAACTACCTGGCACACTGTGATATACACACATACATTTTTACGCAAAACTCTTCCACAATTGAAGGAAGAAAAATATAGAAATTTTGAACATGACTGGTTAATTCAGAAAACTATTTAAAACTGGACAGGTATAATAGTATAGGGAAAATAATTAAAGAGTTGAACGATGGGCCAATTTCAGGTTACCTATGCCAAATGCAGGTATGAGGATAAAATACTAATCCAAGTACATAAAGATTCTTTTAAGAAATGATATGAAAATCAAGAGTGACCTAGTTAAACACTATTTCAACATAATTCAACATTCAGTCTAATAATGACACTATAGTAAAAAAAAATATATTAGGAAGAGACTTACTGCCTTTGATAGTAAATATCAAAACCGAGATTTAGAACCATACCAGTGCATGCCGAGGGAACACCAACAAAGAGGTTCATGTGGTGTCACCAATGGTCCAATAGACACTAACCCTACAAGAGTCCCAATAACAATATCAGTCCTAGGTTACACAATTAATAAGTATATTTCACCGTCGAAATGTTACAATCTTAATGATTATCCATCTGGACCAACAAAATTCCATAATAGCAGTAGCCTTCACAGCACCAGTAAATTAAACCAACAATCTGCCATTTAACCACATAAACTCTTGACCTCATTGCTTTAGAAACCAAAAAGCCTGTGCTAAATTACCAAATTCTGGATATAGAAATAGTATTGAAAAATAATAATAATGACCTACAACCTTCTTCTTCCGAGAATGAAACAAAGAATCCTCTAGATTCAGGAAAATATTGATTTTGGCCAAACAAACCTTTTTATATGATATAATAAAAGGCATCAAATTGAACCATCTAATCTAATTATGATGCAGTCAAACACAGCAAGTACGTAGTACCAATAAAAGAAGGGAAGAAATGGACACGAAGAGATTAAGAGCAAGCCCTATACTAATACTTGGTCAGAGATTACAACTAAATAGTCACCCTCAGTTAACATGGAAATACAAAACACCACAGTATAACAGACTTTAATCCAATACAAGAATAGTGCCTTGTTTGGCCCACTGACATTTGATATTGTTAATACAACAATTAACTTATTGTAAATTGCAGAGCAATTACATGTATCAACGAACGTTATCATAAACAAAATTGTCAATTAAAACATTTCTAGTAAGCAGGGCAAATAAAAATAGCTTGATTGTATAATAATAGTGCTGATAAAAGCATTACAAATGCAAAATAATAGGCTTTCGATACAATATTTTTCACCATCTAAGCAGTTTAGTACAATCCAATCCAGAAAGCTAATGAAGCGAGAAAATTAGAGAATTCACCAAGACTTTCTTAAAAGAGAATTTCATTTAACTTACATAAGAGAAAAAACGAAAAAGTTGGTATCAAAATCAAGACTCCACCATACCATAATTAAATCTGAAAATAAAAGGCACACTACCATCTACAAAGGTCACGACCAATTCACATTTCTTTATGTGTAACAGCACTCAAAGGCACCACCAGAAGAGAGCAATCTCACTCATAATTAGGGTTCCTTAAAATCGCAAAATCAATTGAACACCATGTTGGAACCCAGCAACATGGTGCGAGAAACACCAGGTCTCTTTCCACCACAACATGATTCTCCTGCTCTTTTTACAATAAAAAAAACAATAATGTATTGAAAGTTGTAAAATATATATTAAAATCAACTTTGAATATATTGCCAAATTACAATAACTACATATATGTCATACCTGGCAATGTTCATTACGAAGACTAATACCGTAGAAAATAAGCAAATCTAGTTTTAACTCTGCACAAGTATTGATTTCCAAATCTCAACAATCTGATATTCCATCCATGTCAACAAGTACATAACTCACCAACCATGACACCAATTATTTATCTTGAGTGTGATTGATTTGTTCTTTTCCGTGTATAAGAGCACAAAACGCCATTTTTATTTCTCCCATAATGTAATTTGCAACTAACTCAAAAAAAACTAACAAATCCAATACCCTGTAGAGACCAGATCCGCCCAATTAAATAACAACGCATAAATGGCACAGAAAATAATCGGCGATGCATATATATTCGTGCATATAAGAGAGATGTGGTTTCGGAGAAGAATTGTTATTATTATTATTATTATAAGACAAATAAATTATTCCGGATATGGATGACAAAATAGAATTTAGGATTTATGAATTTAGCAGTTATAATCAAAATTAAACTTAGTTCTGATAACAATTGATAGAAATAATTTAATTAAGATTTTCAATTTAGTATGATATATAAGAACATCATATTATATAAAGATAAAAATAACTAAAATTTGAAATAAAGAAGAACTTTAAAGATAAAAAGAATCAAAATCTGAAATAAAGAAGAATTTTAAAGACAAAAAGAATCAAAAATTGAAATAAAGAAGAATTTTAAAGACAAAAAGAATCAAAAACTGAAATAAAGAAGAGTTTTAAAAATAAAAAGAATCAAAATCTGAAATAAAGAAGAGCTTTAAAGATAAAAAAGAATCAAAATCTGAAATAAAGAAGAGCTTTAACCATAAAAAGAATCAAAATCTGAAATAAAAAAGAGTCTTGATTCATCATCTGTTAGTTTTGTCCTTCCTTATCAATGACTTCTCTGTAAAAAAATAAGAGAGACCTCTCTTTAAAGAATAAGAGAGACCTCTCTGCAAAGAATAAGAGAGATCTCTTTGCAAAGAATAAGAGAGACCTCTATGCAAAGGATAAGAGAGACCTCTCTGTCAAGAATAAGAGACACCTTTCTGTAAAGAATAAGAGAGAAGAGTGTGTACAAACTGCTCCCAAGGTTAGAAGCGTATCCAGATAATTGTCTTCTCTATTCTTTAATATGGTGGAATAAAAAAACTGACTTTAGACAATTGTAGGGACTCTTCTTCTATATATTATTAATTAATAATGGGCTCAGCCCACCTATTATCACCTGACCCAATAAATATTTACACAATATAATATTATTTTATTTAACCAAACAAATAATAACAATAATAGTTACATAATATTTTGATAAATAAGTTAATTTAGAAAAAATACTAATTTATGTATGTCTACAAAATAATTAATCCGACACTAAATTAAAATAATTTGAAAGAAATTATATATAAAGGATGCCTAAAATAATCATTTTTAAAATGAAAATTATTGAACACATCCCGTGATTTAATATGGGAATAGAAGAACTTAGAAAAATTTGAACAAAAATTTTAAAAGCTCTTAAGAATATTATTGTACTCACAAAATATAGAAAGCCAACACTTGGACCTTAACTCCTCCAACGAAATTTTGATTTGTTTACCTGAAAGTGCAGTTATTTATTAAGTCCACATTTAACAAATTAATGATAAAATAATTAGATAAGGATATAGTGTATCTATCTCTAATTTGTTTTTTAAGATTATATCCTAACTTAACTTAAATTTTAAGATATATTATGATTTAATATTTACATTTATTAATTTGATAAACTAAAATATATTTAATTTGATATATTCTGATTTAATTTTTGAATTTATTTGTTTGATATATTAAAATTTATTCAAATTTAAAATATCACTAGTAGAAAAAAGACATTTAATCACGATTATATAAGGCTTACAAACGCGGTTTCGAAGCCGCGATAGATACAACCGTAATAAAAAGTACTGAAGATACAATCATGGTTCTACAACCACGATTAAAAATATAACATACCACTGCGGTTCTCTAGCAACCGCGTTAAGAAATACTCATATTGTGCAAAAATGACTAAAAAAAGGTGTTGTCATTGCACATACCAGGGCGGTTTTCTCTACAACCGTGCTAGTATGTGCAATTTTTTTAAAAAATGGCAGCAGCTATTTGCTGCTGCCCACCAAAATTCAAAAGCCAATGTACGTTTTCTTGTGTGTTTTGCAGTCAAAATTTGTGTTTCACATAATTTTGGGAGATAAAACAACAATTCTATTACAGAAACAAAAACAGTTACAGAAACGCAACGAAGTTTTTTATCTGTGACAAATGTAATGATAAATATAAAAAAATAGGCGTTATTATCAAATTTAAATTTTAAATCTCTCGAACAATACGGAAGGAGAAGCAAATGTCCAGAAAATACAAAGCATACACATACACCAGGGAACCAATTGGACGAAAACGAAAAAAATGTCAAAAAAAAACATAGAGTACGTACAGATTGATCAATCGATGAAGCAATAGAGAAGAAACGCAAATAATAGACGCAAACGACAAAGTCGCGGTTGATATGCAGAGGAAAAGCAAAGAGCGGAAAAAGATCGCGATTGAGCAAGCGAGTGGAAAAAAAATGGAGAGATTAGGGTTTAGAAATGAGACCTGAATTTCGTGTTTGAGGCAATAAAGCTCCCAGCAGGCATTTCCGACCTGAATGCCAGCCTGACCGATGTGGATTGAGATGCACTCTCTCATTGTGGTGAACGAAGAAGGAAGATCAAAAAGGAAGAAGAGAGGAAAAGGGTTTTAGAGATGAGTGTTTATTAAGACACCTCTCTAGTTCTCTAGTTCTCTGATTTGTGTTGCAATGAGAGAAGTGGTGTGGCGTGGCGCTTGGTTTCAGTGTATTTATGGAAGCGAAGGGTAAGAAAAACCCCTAAAACAGGGGATACGAGGGCAGTTGTTAGTGGGAACCACGCTCGTATCCCACATACAAGGTCAGTTGTTTAAACAACCGCCCTTGTATGTCCTGCAAAATAATTTTTAAATTATTTTGAAGATACCAGCGCGGTTGTCTAAACAACCGTGCTGGTATCTCTCTGTAATTTTTTTAATTTTAAATATTTGTGTCTTACCATTGCGGTTCTCGCTATAACCGCGATGGTATGGTTACACTGAATTTGAAAAATGTCACCTTTATTGTTTTTAATTACAGTTTTTTTTTAACCGCGATGATATCCTGCCGTGGAATGTGTTTTTTTACTAGTGTACATCTTTATTTTCATATATAGTTAAAAATAGAAAAGATAATTATAATATCTTAATTAAAGAATAAAAATGATATTTTACTGCGACATATTTATTTAAATTATACTTAAAATTAAATATGTCTTTAAATTATATTCAACTATAATTATATATGTGTTTATAAAAATATATTTTTTCATTCAATTATTAAATATTAATATTTTGGAAATTATGGTTTTGATCAAAGTGGTTTATATTTCAACCAAAACAATATCATTATTTTTAATTATTGTTTTAAATAATGAATACTTTATATCAATACAATGATTAAAAGATTAATATAAAAGAATGTCACATCATAAAATTATATATTTTTTTCAATCTAAATAATATATATATATATATATATATATATATATATATATATATATATATATATATATTTCATACGTATTTATTATAACAAATAATAATTAATATAATACTTTTCAAGAACTTAAGTATAATTGATATAAATATTTTTTATATTATTTAATTCATAGTTAAATATTTGATATTGTTTTATCATATTATACTCTTTTCGAAATTCTGATTTAATATTTAAATTTATTACTTTGATAAACTAAAAGCTTTTCGAATTTAAATATTTGACCCTGTTTCAAAGCTTTCGTCACTCTGCTTCTGAAATGTCAGTGATTCTGTTTAAATTTCTTCTTACTTCTGATGCGTGATATGTCTCTAACACCCTGTATACTTTTCAATTTCTCCTTTTATTTGATCGAATTGTCGATTTGTTTTCGTATTCACGAACGAAATTTAATTGTGAGCAAAAAAATTTCAAAACTGATACACTCACACTAATAACCAAATTCAGCTTTCACTTCACTAGAAACAGTTTTTCTTCCGTTAATTAAACTAAAAAAAAGCATTTTGTTATAAAAAAAAAAAAAAAAAAAA
>Ga0209700_103442_pt1 | contig 30295 bp, 12 predicted proteins | sample SiratroredBW_FD_187528 | JGI IMG/M metagenome (GOLD analysis project Ga0209700, IMG submission 187528) | Root nodule microbial communities of legume samples collected from California, USA - Siratro red BW (SPAdes) (version 2) | ecosystem: Host-associated > Plants > Roots > Nodule | place: USA...
AAAAAGAATAATAACATAAAAAATATTTATTAGTTTAAGTTTTCTTGAAAAATAATGATAACAATAAAAAAACAAAATAAAAATAATAAATTTGAATTTTTCCATTAATAAAAATAAAGAAAATGAAATTTTCCATTAAAAAATAATAATAAAATAAATAATTAATAATAAAAAAAATGAAAATAACAAGAAAATAACAAAAATATCTTAATTTAAAACAACAGCATCTGAAAATTAATAAATAAATAATAAATAATAAATAATAAAAATAAATATAACAATAAAATAACTGTTTCTATACTTGATTTGCAAGTTTTAAAATAAATATATAAAAAAAACTATTTTGCTTAAATAAATAAAATAAAAATAGAGTAGTTTAGATTTGTCTGTTAATGTTTTAAATAAATAATTAAAAAAAATATAATGGAAAAAACATAAAAAAAAACAGAAAAAGAGAGGGTCTTTAATAAAAGGAGGGAGAACTATGATGAGAGGGAGGACTGAAAACATACATATACTAGAGAGAGAGGGAGACGAAAAAGGGAGAGCAGTTTAGTTTGGAGAGTACAAAAAGAAGGAAACACAAAGGAAAATACTAGCTTTTTCAAGCACCAGGTATGTTTCTTTTCTTCTTGTTTATTTCTAAGTGTCTCTACGCATCCACGGGAGAAAAAAGTTCACCACCTTGACTTTGTTGCTACATTCTTCCAGAATAAATTCAAATGCCTACTAGTACTTCGCAAGCCATTAAATTGCTCCCTACAACCCTATATATTTAGACCTACACCTATAATTCTTTTTGTTTCCATAAATTACCCTTTAGTTCTTTTTATAAAAAAAAATATAAAGAAAATAAAAGTTTTGACATATTGTGTTTTTTTTCTTTTTTTTTAAAAAATGTTTAACTTCTAACTATCCAAATTTTGATTTGAAAAGTTATGATGACTTGATTGAATTCTTAAAATGGTCGTTCGCACCGTACAAGAGTTTAATTCGGGAAGTTTTAACTTTGTTTGGAATACCAAAAGACCGCACGCGTCTACGGTACCCAAATTTGAAGTTTTGTCTAGAATACCAAAGGACTGCACGCGTCTACGGTATCCAAATTTGAAATTTACTATAAAAAACATTCAAAATAAAAAATATATAAAATTTTCAAAACTAAAAAAAATATTGAACATTTCAACAACCGAATTTTCTCAAAGAACTACGTAACCCTGATTCTTCGTCCCTGATGGAGATACGTAGGAGCAAGGTCAAACCTTGTCGGGCTCCCTAAAATAAAAAAAATATTTTGTTTGTTTTATCTTAATCTCTTTCTTGGAAAAATAAATGTTTTTTTAAAAAATTACACTCAGGTTACTTATTTAATTAAAGGTACCGTCTTAGGACGGGCGTTGTGGGGTGCTAATACCTTCCCCACACGTAATCGACTCCCGAACTCTAAATCGGTTTTGTGAACTTGCCTTATCCTGTTTTTGGTTTTCCATAGTTTTTCGTTAATAAATTATGGTGGCGACTCCTCTGTTTTATTTTAAAAAATTATAGTTTTGTTCGCCATCCCTGTCGTGACCCCGGTTGCGACACTTCTTTTATATCTTAAGTGGCCAGGCATAACTTGGATTTTCACACTAATAAGACACTACTTAAACTTCTCAAATTACTAAGCATAACTTAGATGTCCCTCACTTAGTCACTCATTAGACTTTGCACAACACACATAAAAAAAATAAGAATTCACATTTATATAATTTAGATGCACCTTCAAACAAATTATAATAACTCACATAATACAACATTTCGTAACCCAAAACACATGTTAGCTCATCAACACAAATAGTTCAAAACAAATATTATCAAAGCACAACATAACATTGATTCATACATATACAATAGTCAACGATACTCTCTCACTATTAACTCTTATTATTAATAGGTATTTTCTCTACCAAATTTTGTGGAGGTCTTTCAAAAGTGGAAGAAGCTTGATCATCAATTATGTTATTGTTAACAAATCAAAATAACATTGTTTACGATATTATATATATATTCCTTCATCATATATCAAGGAAAATTTTAAAAATGAACAATTATTCATACACACGGATGTACACACAAATACATACACACCACACACATATTCCATCATCATGTATGTTTTTGAGTGACACACAAGTTCTTATATATAAGAAAGTTATTAGTTGTACAAAATAACATGACATGCATCTAAAAGACTCATTGAAAAACTCATTGAACACTTCAATCCCCTCATCCCACAACGATCTTAAATATTTAATCAACTAATTGAGATAAAATGTCTATATCATTTCCTAAATGTCTTGGATAGAGATAACATCATATATTTACATTTCACATACAAACATGGAGGTAAGTTGTAAATAACTATCAAAATAGGTCATAGACTATGATTAATACTTAATCTATAACTAGTCCAAACCTAAGATTTATGGGCTCATTTCCAAACTAGAGAAATTTATTATTAATATTGTTCCATTGTAAAAAATCCACTACATGATAAAGTACTACGTCACATTTCTCTCATCTATGTGTCATATAAGATTTTTAGCATCATTTAGATTCTCAAACGAAAGTTAAACCATTAGAATTATTAAAGGATATCAAACAACCTTCACATAGGAACCACCCTTTGTCCACTCATCATTATTATCTTTATCATTGTCCTTGGTCCTGTAACATGACAATCTATACATTCGATGTGCTTTTAACTCTTCAAACTTTTTTTCTAAAAAAATATAATCATTAGGACATGTGTATACTTTTTTATACCCCTACTCTAATCTTTATAACCTCATAATTTTAATGGAATAATGTATTACCTTATGGAAACATGTCTTTCAACAACTAAAACAATTTTATGAAGCGTTTATGGGTCCACCTATTGATTTCCTTCAAATTCATCAATCTTAACACCCATGACGAATGTGTGAAGTTAGTTGAATCATGATATAGTAAAGTCTCTACATCATTAAATATATATTCATATGAATTAATGTTTGAGCAAAAGATTTTGTTCTAACATTAAAAATCATGTCCTCCAATCCATCTTTCATTAACAAAAATTGTGTATATGGTGATAATTTTAGTATGACAGTTAAAAAAAATGTCATATTATATTGTATAATTTGACACTTTAATAACTGCCATATTTTGAGTTCAAAAGACGACATTTAAAATATCACTTTGTAAAGGATACCACTTTAATGACCGTTCATTTTTCATTCCCTTTATATGTTAAATGAAAACACAGTTCCCTCTCACATTTTGTTTCCTCTAAACTCCAAACTTAAAACCCCTTCGTTCCCTCCAAACCCAAACGTTAAACCCCTTCCTTCCCTCTAAACTCAGTTTCGTCTTCACTTTGGTTCCCTCACGTTTCGTCTCACTTTGGTTCCCTCACACAGTTTCGTTTGCCATTTTCGTTCCCTCTAAACTTCCCATTTTTGTTCCATCCCATTTTCAATTGTATTCTCGTTCCCATTCTTGAATCCCTCCACAAACCGTAAATCTCATTTTCGTTCTCGAATCTTCGTTCCCATTTTGAACCCTAACTGTCATTCCCAAATTTGTGTCCCAAATCCCTAACCGATTGGAGTGATTTGGGGAATAGCAAAGCGTGGAACTTCTATTAGGTAACTCTTTGTTCATTTAGGGCACGTATCTTACGTTCATTAATTCCAATATGTGTTTAATGCTTTTCTTCAGTGGAATCGGAGGCTCTTCACTCAATTGGAGTATATAGTACGACGTTTGGATTTCGTGATTTGGTTTAGGTTTCTGTGAGTGGATTATCTCATCATTAGTTTTAGTTTAGTTCTCGTAGTGCAATTAGTGGGACTTTTATCTGATGAATTTGTGGATTGTTTGAAGAATGTGTTTTATCATTTTCTGTTGTGAATCCTATTGCTTCTTTCGTCTGTAAATAAGGTGAAAGTGTATAGGGTTTGCTTCTTCTGGCGTGTGGTTGCTGCCTTGGTTATGGCAGTGTGCTTCATACTTGTTTCACACCTTTACTGTTATCGTTCTTATTCGTGTGTGTTTATTTTTCTATTAGAAGCTTCATTGAACATTAATGCAACCTTTTGTCCCTTTCACGTTCTCTTGTTTTCGTGAAAACAAAAAACACTTAGTAGTTCATAAATTGATATGATTATCAACCATGTATTGCAATCTTTTTGTGTTTTATAAATGGTACATATTTAGATTTTCCATCGTTGTTCTCTATATGTGTGAATTGTTCTTATTGACGTGTGTCTAATCTCTTCTTATTTTGTTGCAGATTTCACCTAACTTTGGTAATTACTGCAACAATTTGCTGCTGGATGATGTATGTATTTTTTGGAGTACTCCTTTATTTTGCATTAAGTTAAAGTAGGAATTAGAGTTTGTAGAATTCGTGCACCTATATCTATTTTCCCTTACAAGGAATTTATTGATTAGAATAAAAAATAATTTAAAAAAAGTAAGTTAAACCATATTTTAGAGTAGAGATAAATAAGCAATAAATGAAACAATGTCTGATTCACATAAACCTATTTGGGGGTCTACTACTTTTAATGTTAGCAATAATGTGAAGCCAGAGAGAAAAAACTAAAAAAAAAAAGAAAGAGTGCATCTTCTAACAGTTTCTTTTGCGTCTTTTTATAGTACTAGAATTACCAAAAATTAACATGAGCATCAAAATCTTTTGATTTATTTATATAATAATTATTAGTATGAATCACACTGGAGCAGTAAAGGTAGTAGCATTAATTGAAGTGTATCCATATTCCAATATAAGGAATTCCTATTTATACCTTACAGTCACAGTGGAGTGTCTTCTTAGGACGTTATTTTGGGATGGATGAACGGTGTGATATTGGGTTTGATTAGAATAGAAAATATATATGCTTTTTCTCCACGTAGATAACTCCACTCACCGACTTTCATTTATTGATTATATACCATGATACTGGCGTACTGCACGTGAAGTTTGTCCTTATTTTCTAAATACTAGAGTCGAATAGCACCATTCCTACGAAGAATAGTAATTGAAGCAGTGTAACTGAATTCTGTGATAGTATTGAACACAAAGACCATAGAAGAAGCTTCGGACATGTGTAAGATCACACATAAGAGAAAAAATGGCAACTATGTCAATGATGAAGCTTGACATTGGGGTAAAATGTTCAACTGATAAACTTTTTAAATCACCAACTACTGACTTAATTGCATAATAATGTTTTTTTAGTTGTTGTTTAAGTTCTTAAGGATCACATATGTTACATATGTTGTTTTTGCAAGAAAAAATTGATGACTTAATGTTGAAAAATTCAGAAACTGCATGAGATATATCTCCAAATAATTCAGTTGGTGTCATATTTGGTAAAGAGCATCCAGGTCGGGTTAGAGGACTGTTAGTTGGTGTCATATATATGTTGTTTTTTTTTATATTTCGTACGAGAAGTGGATTTGAACAATTTAGTAAGTTGTAATAGTGTCTTGGAACATAATATTTTGTGAACTGTGTTAGAACATAATACTATGTTGCACTATGAAATATTTTAATATAATCTTTTGTTATTACAAAATTTGTATTATTTTAGTTTTCTTCTATTGGATATATATGTAACATATATGATTATGAAATTTGATAAATTATTAAATACTACTAGATATATTACAACTAGATATATAATTATAAAATACTGTATATATTTTAATATTAAAATTACGACAGTTTTGAACTAAGGTATTATCATGCACCTTTAGTTATAATATGGTCATAATGAGTGTCGTATTAAAACATTCATAATGGCGTTCAGAGGTATCATTGATTGTTGTTGGCAATAAAAATAATTATGACAATTCAATTGACATTATTTACATAGAAAAAAATGCCGCTTTATAAAAGTAGTAATATGGCGCATACTGCAGCGTTTTGCGTAAAAACGTCATTTTATATATTGTGGTGACCAGATGTATGGCGTTTGTCGGAAACGCCTCACATGTATAAAGTGACATTTCAAATCGACGCAGAATACAAAAAAAAAATGCCACCACATACACGATTTTTTGTAGTGATTGTTGAATCAACAAACTTATCACTTTGACACATATATAACAAATTTAATAATTCACTATATCATGTTCATGTTATATATTTTCAAAGAAGGTCATATATAAGGTGATCCCAAATTTAGGTAATATGTAATATTTTTTCATTCAAACAATTCATGTAAGGACTTTGAATCCTTACTCCATGATCATTACTACCAACATTGCACAAAAATGTATAAACTATTATACTTTGTCATAGTTATCACTCACTTATGCTTACTAAATTAATCTAACTTTGATCCATATATATGTTTTGTAATGCATTATGGAAATTATGTTTTTTTTTTTCACGTAAGTAAATCTCACTTTTTAATCAAAGGTGTTACCTTAACCCATTAAGGAAAAATATTTTTTTTTTATAATTTATTAGCACGTAAATTTTTAACATTTTTTATATATCACAAAATTTTGGAAGCATTTCATAATATTCTTCCGATTAAACAAAATGAAAGTTGTTACATGAAATTAACCACAATCAAACATGCACCTAAAAAAAAATCAACACAATGCAATCAACTAAAATTTCATCAAAATGATTTTAAGTCTTTAAAAGTGTATGTTATCTAAGATTTTTATTTCATGTTAGTCCATCTTATGAATGACGTTAATTATCAAAATAGTTTGTTGACATGACATGTTAAAGTGTCACAACAATTGTCACTAGTCATGCTAAGTTGAAAGCAAAAAAGCAAGTGAGATGATATTTAGTTGTATTAATCTTTAATAAGACTGACAACATACATAATAAGATAAAATTTTAATTACATTAATTTTTAATTAAAATTATGTTTAAACCGAATACCTCCATCCAAAAATGAATGGTTGGTGTAAGAAAAATCAATCACACTTTTTTAAAAAAATTGTTCAAGAAGCTTTATAATCTTACTATTCTACAATCTTGCATGAAATACAATCCTACGATTAAAGATTTTTAACTACCTTATTCTATATTAATAATTACGAGTTTAGAGTCTAGGTTATGTAAAAATATGTCACATAATCTTTTACCTCTTAATTTTAATATTTTATTATTTATTTAACATAGATAGGACAAGAAAAGTATAACACAATTGTGATATTAACTTGATATGTCATTATATGTTATATAAAATATGGTTATATGTTAAAAAAAAATATTGGGAGACTAGGAAAAGTTAAAAAAATTTCAGAAATCTAAACTAAAATAAATATAACTAATTTTTTTTTCAAAATTTAAAAGTTGAATATTTAATTTATCAACTATTTAATTTGAAGAAAAATTATTAAATACTCAAAATAAATAAAATTATAATATATTAAAACCGAAACTTATCTAAGCACTTAAAGTAAGGTGTTTTAGAAAATTCTCTGACGAGTGAATATAAAGTAAGGTGTTTCCGAAAAGCAAAGTAATGAACCGTGCTTCTCCAGGATGCACAGAAACAGCTTGGTAAGTTCCAAGATTGAATGTTAAACGCCACTCTTTTTTAAGATGTAAGCAAAATTATCATTAAATTGATTCCCTGTTAATTAATGTTATTATTATGAAATTAGAAGATGTGTTTGCTCTCTCTTGTGTAGCAATAGGTTGGTTTCTTTTTGAGTCTACCTCCAAATAAATATTTCATAATTAGAATATTTAATATTATAAAAAATGTATCTTTGATCATGTAATATCAATCTATTTATAGATATGATATAAATGAAAGTACGGTTTAAAATAAATTTGAATTATCATAATTTTTAAATTAATCCTGTTTAGTCTAATAGCATGAATTGATAATGATGTTTAATTAATTTTTAATCATTGTTTACTTATTTTTAGTTTTAGGTTTCAGAATATTTACAGACAAAGTCTCTCAAAATGATGTAATATATACATAACCTCAACTAGTCACCTCGATCACATGTAATGCAATTAAATTTAAATCTCTAAATTAGATTAAATTAAGACAATATTTACTTAACTTTTCTTATAAATATTTTCAAAAGAGAAAACAAAAAGAAGAAAAGAAATAAATTTCTTATAAATTAAAATTAGCATGTGAATAAAAATATGTTAAGATGAATTTTTCCTAAATATTTTGAAAAATCATATATATATTTTTTTAATTTTAACCATTCAAATAAAATCTAATTTTTATATTTATAATTCTTATCCACCATAATAAAAAATCATTCTACTTTACGCTTCCTACGTATACTAAGGTTAAAATTTTGATATCTAATTCAAATATGAAATGACAAATTTAGAAGTATTGTTGTAATTTGAATATGAAGCTCATTAGATGACTTATTAACTGATAGTAATCATATAGTGCAACACATTTGCGGTTTGGATGTTAATGGTATCATTAGTTTAGCTTATCCATAATCTATATTTAATTGAAATGAAAATAAAGTGTGCTTTTTAAAAGTGCTTTTGTTGAAAGTACATGAATCTGAAAACGTGGCTAAGAACACTGCCAACAAAGACAATGCAAAAGTTATGGCCCCAAACACCTTGGCGGTTCCATTACCTTACACATTTCTTTTTTAATCAAATAGAAGTTGCTGAAATTTTTTTAAGACTTTCATTTTTTTAACAATTCTTTCTTTTATATATAAAATTTGAGATCATATTAAAAGACATTATTATTTGTTAACTATGTTTAGAGAGATTAAAAATAAACTTTTACTATTCTCCAAGTTCTCCATGTGGTTAAGGAAAAATAATTTCTAATTGAGAATTACGTAGATTTAATGGATAATAAAGAAGGTTAAATGTGGAGTAATATTTTTTTTCACAACTAAACTGATTTTATTGTGTCTTTAATTTTAAGTTGGATATATTATACAATATGCTTTTTTTCTCATAAACTTATATAATGTGATTTTCTAAGTATGGGTTTTTATAATTATAAAATTTTGTAGATGATAGTTGTATAAAAAATAGTAATTTGTCTATGAGAGAGCAAGGACAAAGAAGCACTTCTCATTTGAGAATCTCCTTTTCCAAGTTTTTCTTATATTAATGATTATGGAAACAGTAAAGAGTAATGATTATGGAAAGATTAGCATTTTTAGGATTGCCGACTAAGCAAACTTTGTCTTCTTGAGAACAGAGAGAAGACAAATTTATAAAAAAAAGTTTGTTTTTAGAATATATAATTTATTATAAAAAATGAGTTGGAGGCTGAAAAAAATGATAATATTTAAAATGAAGAAAGTCATTGGTCGGTTAAAAGAAAGTGCATGTGTACCATTTCATCATTGATTTCGAAATGAATTATGAGCTTGCTTCCAATATTCTTATCATAAGCGATAAAACACTACTATTCAATAAATAATTGTTGAGTTTGAGGTAGTTGCGTTTCACTTAACTCAAATTATTGAACAATTCCTTTTGTTTATATCCAAGGTGATCACTTATTGGTTTGAATAGAATTATGAAATAAATAAATTTAAATTAGTCAACTTTTTTTCCATAATTTAAATAAAACAAACTTCATCTATGGTTATATATATAAAGATATATTCCATTTTCGGTCTTCTATTTTATTTATATAACTACTACTACCTTGGGGAAAACTTTATCTAGGATACAACTTCAATATACTTCTCTAAATTACTTCAGTAACTAAAAGAAGAAAAGCAGAAAATTAAACATATGAGTTAGACTGAAAAGGATAAAGAAAAAACATTAATATAAGTACAGCTAATCAACTACACAATAAGTATATTATTCCATGGAAGTAGCGATTGTCAAACAGGAAAACTATTTACACAATGTCTTCATACGAAGCTTTCCTTAGACAATTTTATAATTTTAAAAAGAAAAATCTTTCCCATTCTAAATTATTTCAATTTTTTAAATGTTTTAAAAATATTTAAATTATTATTTTTTAAATATTTTAAGCATATTTGAATATTTCTATTATTATAAAAATTATAAATGAATATTTTATTATTATATTATATTCAGTAATGAAAAAGTATTAATTATGATGCTTTTAGTTGAGGTTTTTTTTTCAAAGTCTACTAAATTTTTTACAACTCATATCAACAAGAATTTTTTGGTTCCATATCTACCAAGGTTATTTTGAACTTATATTGAAACAATTATTTTCGTTTCCATTAATTGAATTTTTTTTTATATTGTTGTATAAGTTTTTTAGTCAATTTTTTAATTAATGTAAGTAAAAAAAGTTCTATTAGCTAAAATTATCTAACAAATTCTTGGTCACGGTTAGGGATCACAAAAAAATCCATGTCCACACATATGTGTAACTAAAATCCACAATGGATATAAAATGAGTATCTTTGATGGATACTCATGAATAATACATATGAGAATTTTGATCACCCATTTATTAACAAAACATGCACAAGTATTATGGTATCCCACTCACAAATATCAACTATCCGCTAATAAATTTTATTTGAATTTTGTACGAGTTAATTTTTAATAACAAAAAAATTCATGTTGCCATGTTAAGTCTAAGCTAGTTGAAAATTTTCTTGGTTACCGCTAGAAACAAATTCTTAACAACTTGAAATAAAATATAACAGAGACATTTTTTAATAGTTAGGACTAAACATTGGGTATGATCCGGTCTAAATTTTAGACATTTTTTTTTTTAAATTCAGTTGGTTTTGCCACAAAATCAAAACCAAAACTATAGAAGAATACCAATCTAGATATACATGTAATATAATCTAAACATTTTTTTAAAAGTTTAATAAAAAAAGTATAACCTAACCTAAAAATAAGTTAAACATGAAAATAAAATTAACTACCACTACAAGAAAATATGAGTTTAGAAACCAATTTATTGGTCACTAAACCCATAAAATTAGTTACTACATTAATTAGAAACTAATTTAGAATCTATTAGTAAAAAATGGCTAAAACTTTGGTAGCTAATATTAGATATCAATTTAGATTCTAATTTAGAAACCAATTCAGTAATCATTAAAAAAAAAACCAATTTAGATACCAAATATATAGAAACTAATTTAGTGACAAATTTTATTGAAACCAATTTAGCAATCAATTTCATTGAAATCAATTTAGCAACAAATTTCATTGAAACCAATTTAGCTATCAAAATATATAGAGACTCATTTAGTGACTAGATATAGATTCAAAAAACGGTTACTATATTGGTCTCTAAATAATACTAATATTATATTTATTGATACTTGAAGTTGAGACATTATTTTCTTTTTTTATAAAAATAATTTAGAATTAGAAAATAAATTCATTTGAAGCTTTTACTATTGTTTTATTAAAACTTATAATATTTGATTATAAATATATAATAAATATATATATAATAGTTGAGAAGTCTCCAAGCTTAAGTATGCCTCACAAATAGATCCCTCTACATGGGATTTGTTTTTAACCATTCATTTCAACCTATTCAAGTACCTATTCAAAATCATATTGTTAACTACTAAACACATAATCAAGATATAAAATTGTGTACATTAGATAAACTAAATAATTACCTCTCAAATGGATACATCCATCGGTATTGAGCATGACCTCCCACTCTAGCTTCATAAGGCAAATGAATAGGAAAATGCTCCATGGAATTGAAAAAACCAGGTGGAAATATTCGTTCCAACTTACATGTTGTAATGATGATATTCTTTTCCATTAATAACAAATTATCCACTCTCAAAATTGTTGAGCACAAATCCTTAAAAAACTTACTTAATTCAGCTATAGGATTCCATACTTGATAGGGAAGTGCACGAAAAGCAATAGGTAATAACATCTCCATTAACACATGACAATCGTGACTTTTCATTCCAAACAACTTCCTTTGATCTAGGTTTACACATCTATGCAAATTTGAGGCATACCCATCTGGCATTTGCAACTCACTAATCCATTTGTAAACAATATTTTTTTGTTCACTGGACAAAACAAACTTTGCTGTAGGCTTTAAGATTTTTCCACTAGGTTGAACTTGTAGTTCTAAATCTCTTCGCTTACAATACTCTTTCAAGTCCATTCTCGCCTTAACATTATCTTTGGTCTTATCTTTTATATCCATCACTGTGTTAAAGACATTATCAAACACATTTTTTTCTACATGCATTACATCAAGATTATGTCTTACCAAATTGGTTTTCCAATAAGGCAACTCCCAAAAAATACTTTGTTTTGTCCAATTATGAGACTCACCATGTCCATCACACACACAAGGATTAACTTCAGTTACTTTTGAAAAAAAAACAAATTTGTTCCCATAATTCATTCCTAGTCAAAAAGTGTGGAGGTTGAGAATTTTCATTTTGATTTTTATAAAATGCATCCTTATTTCTTCTAAATGAATGGTCCATAGGCAAAAATTGACGATGGACATCAAACCAAGAAACTTTCCCACCCATTTTTAATCTAAAAGGCTTTGATTGGTTCATACAATATGGACATGCTAATCTCCCTGATGTACTCCAACCCAACAACATTCCATATACAGGAAAATCATTAATAGTCCACATTAATGTAGCTTTCATAATAAAATTCTGTTTTCTTGAAATATCATATGTCAACACTCCATTCCATAATTGTTTTAACTCATCAATCAGTGGTTGCAAATACACATCTATTTTACCTTTTGGATTGTGAGGCCCAGGAATAATCAATGTCAAAAACATAAAAGAAGTAGTCATGCATAATTCTGGAGGAAGATTGTAAGGAGTGACAATTACTGGCCAACAAGAATAAGGTGTAGTTGAATTATTAAAAGGTGAAAAGCCATCAGAACATAAAGCTAACCTTACATTTCTTGGTTCAACTGCAAATTCAGGATACATTTTATCAAAATGTTTCCAAGCTTCACCATCAGATGGATGACACAATACCCCAGGTTCTCGCTATTTTCATGATGCCACCTCATATGTGGAGCGGAACTCATGGAGGCATATAATCTCTTAAGCCTAGGAATGAGAGGTAAATAATGCATTCTTTTAATAGGAACCTCTTTGTATTTACCTCTACTAACACCTTGTATCTAAAAATGTGGTTTATGACAAAATCTGCATTCTTTTAACTTCATTTCTTCATCAGTATAAAATAGCATACAACCATCAACACAACAATCATTTTTTTTGGCAGTTAAACCAAGTTTTGAGACTAAACTTTTTGCCCTATAAAAATCTTTAGGAATAAGATTACCAGTAGGATGCGTCTCTTTCATAAGGGCTAATGTTTGATTACAAAATCTTTGAGACATGTTTCCCTCTGATTTAATTGCCAAAAATCTAACAGCAAAAGATAATTCGGTGTGATTATTACATCCAGGTCACAATGGTTTTTGGGCCGCATCTAATAATTCATAAAATTTTTGGGCTTCTATATTTGGAGTCTCATCCACACTTGGAGAGTCATCCATTTCTTCATCATGATCCATTTCATACTCTAAACCAACAACATCATAAACCATGTTCTCAAATTTATTGAGGTTTCCCTCCTCTGTACTGAAAACTTCAGGACTAGTATCTAAGCATATGTTTGGGTCACTTTCTCCATGACATGTCCAATACCAATATTCAGGAATGAATCCTTTCTTATAGAGATGAACTTTAACTTCTTCAAAATGGAAGAACTTTAGATTTTTGCACTTAGAACAAGGATATCTTATTTTTCCATTGGATAAATTTGTTTCTTGACATGCATAGGACACAAATTCATCTACTCCTTTTAAAAATGCATCATTATATCCCCTTCTATTAGACATTAATCTATTATACATCCAACTTCGATTTTGATGAATATTCATAATCTGTTATAAAATGAATAAGTAGAAAACATCAATTTCTAACAAATCATGTTGTTACACCTTTCTGGGACTACAATAATATCATGAATTAATCAACACTCTGCCAATAAAAAGCAGGCGTGTTGGTACATACCTTGCAATCGTGGTGTTCTTTACACCATTGAAAAAAATATTTCACTCGGTCATCCCTCCTCATGGCATTGTATACAACTTGGTTCTGGAAAATGCCACAACATTTCATATCAAGATGTATTAGTGGAAATAAGTATGAAGGGACTAAGCACATAAAATTCAAGTTTCATTAGATTTAATAAAGAGAAAAAGATGTTGCAGTCTCATTCATAGCAATTCTGAACTTGTTAGAACTTATAACGACATACACATCTCAAACAACTATATACAATAGGGTATTTAGGACAAACATTTTATTTTATTTTTTTAAAATGCAGGGCGAACCCTTTAGAGAAGAGAGCAGAGCCGTTTACAACATTCTGCTGTAACTATTCTAATATTTTTTTAATGATTTTTTACTATTATCTTAGTTTAAGATCTATATATAGAGATTATTCTGGACATAGACAATACATAGTATCTTGCATTAGATTATTTATATAGAATCTTTTAGTTTTAATAAAAGTGTTTTCTTTTGATCTGATTATTATTACATACTCGACAAAAATTTAGGACTGAGTTTTAAGCTTGGTTTATTGAGAAAGTGGTATGTGTATGTATCCGAAAAGCTTAAACAATGAAAATCAGTCACCACACCAAAAACTGCTATACCTTGGTCTCTTAGGAGTTGTTAAGTTTAGTTAAAGTTCTTTTGGTATTCTATACAGGAAGCTCTAGCTACTAGTTTTAAGTCTATCAATATCATCAAGAGCACTCTTATGGGGAAGTTTTTTTTTTCTGCTATTGGGATCTATCTGTAATTATTGCCCTATTCCTTCCTTTCCCACATGTTCTTTTAGTGGAACGGTCATAGTTTAGAAATAAAATATATTAAGATATTTCATAGTTTAGAAAGTTCTAGGATATGAATTCAGCAGATATAATGTTATAAATTCATATTTTGTCATACCGCAAGTTATGTGAAGAACAAAAATTAACTAATCTTAAATTGAAAAAGAAAAGGAGTTTGTGATAATAGAAATGCATGGTCATAAAATTAATGACAAAGCCCTCAAATAAAGAGACTAACAAATAAATCAATAACAAGGAGGCATACAGAATAAAAGTTTTGCAGCACAAATACATCTGTACTCCTAAAACATCTGTCAACAAAACCAAATCCCACAGAAGTAATGAAAATTGAATTAAATAATCACCCATTGCAAATTATTGACATTCTAAAAGAACTTATAAAATAAGGGCCATACTTAAAAAACATCAACAGGGCAGCTGAGATAGCAAGAGTCAAGCCAATTAATTATCAATGATGTGCAAGAAAAGGGCCTCCAAGTAGCTGTACCACAAACCAAGGCTATATATTAAAATTCGTTCCTTTAATTATTAGATAATAGGATACATATCAAGAGAGACAACTATATTCAACATACCAGGGTGATCATGCTTAAATTGAAGTAAAACCACTATTAACTATCAATTTAAGATTAAAAGGGCAGCATTAAGTCACTTTCACTTGATATGTTCCCTATATATATTATACAATTTAATATACATACACTATTAGTGCAAAAATTATTTTACACAAACATCAAATAAGAAGGAATTTACCCTACTAACATGTAATATCATGTGTCAGCAAGCTGAATTTTTATTGGTTGTCTATGTAAAAAAGTTTTAAATTATATTAAACTTATAAAATAACACAAATAAGGAATCAGCGTCACTAATTTAGACCCAATTATTGACTCAGTGGGAATCAGTCTTTAGTATTTCCCAAGTAGAACCACAGACATTCTGATTTAAAAGACAATAATGCAAGTATCTAAAACATTTTTTAACATGTTGAAAACGCAAATAAACAACCTAAATGTACAATAATAGATCACAACTGATTGGTTGAAGTTGATATATCTAACAAGATTATTTTTCAGTATTTCTAGTAACCATATAATAAATATGTAAATTTGGTCCTAACAGTAAATTTGTTATTCAACACTGTTCATACAAAAAGTATCAGATTAACATATTTATCAAACGTTTGATATTAAAAACACTAAAGATATTTTGGAAGTGCTAATTTTAATAGGGTCAATTTTGAAGATATCAAAAACTTATTTAACTCATAAGTTCTGACTCCAGGGATTTGAATTTGATGATTTTTTTTTAAAGTGTCAAACAGAAAATGTTTAGGCTAAATGTAGGATTAGCTACAGAATAGACAATAAGACATTAAATCAAAGTTCAGAGAATTACATTACAACACAGGTGAATAACAACAGCAACACAAGCCAGATCCTTTGCAAACGATTTGAACATTTATCCATGATGGTAATTCCCCATCCGCAGCATAGATGAATCACTAGTGCCAAGCCAAATGAAATAAACCATAGGACAACAACTGTGAAACCAACCACACCAGTGAATCCAACTAACTGAACATATAAGAGTTTAGAACTGATTAATTCAGTCAAAGTGAACACCAGATTTTTCAGTCTATTAGGAACATGAGGAAACTAAAGAATCCTCTGAAAGAACTACATAATTGAAAAATACAAGCTCAACTTAAGATATATCATTTCACAAGTTAAATCCAAGCCACGGAAAACCAGGAAACCCAGCAAAGAATGCGTGAACAACAAAACACACACAAACCACAATCAGAAGTAAAAAAACCACAATCAATGATCTTAGTAGAAGTTACATATCCCAACAACTCTGAATCAAAGTTGCATCATCACCTATCTCAATTACAGTACATTGCAGAGCAGAATTGACATAGAAACTTACTGTCACGAACCCACAATTAGGAAAAAAAACGCATAGTCTTCTCAATTTGCAATTCCTTGGTTGATTTGGGGCAATGCAAAAATAGAAACAATAAATCATTGATTTGTTAGCTAAGAAGAACCAATTGAGTTTTAAATTTGATAAAATTGAAGATAAATACAAGAACGAACCCTAATAACGAAGTGAACCTCAGATTCTGAATGTTGTAGATCAACGCACAAAACTTGTGAAAATGCAGAACGTTGAAGGCACAAACAGAACAAATTGAACGTTAGATGCAGCAGAGCAACGTGGAAGGCACAAAAAGAATAGATTGAACGTTAGATGCACCAGAGCATGTACGTGAATTGAAGATGAGTAGAAGAAGGGCGAGATGTGAGCAGATGAACTTCTGTGGAGAAACTTCTACAGAGTAGAGAAATTTTGAATATAAGTTAAAAATTAATTCAAAACATTTTTAATTCAAAAATGTTATAAATTAATTTATTAATTTCCATCCATAAATTAATTCAAAACAAATATTTCTAATTATATCTTAACAAAAGATTTAAGAAACTAATAATGTTTAGTTTATAAAATAGTATCTAAATTAGTTAATTTATTGACTAATTATTTTTAGTTTCTATAGTTATTATCTAATAATTTTTTTTTATAGCGGTTTATTTTTGGTTTCTAAATTAGTTTATAAAGTAATTATTTTTAGTTTCTAAATTACTTATTATTTTTATAGTAATTATTTTTGGTTTCTAAATTAGTTAATATAGTAATTAATTATTTTTGGTTTCTAAATTAGTTACTATTTAATAATATTTTTTATAGTGATTTATTTTTTGTTTCTAAATTAGTTGATATAGTAACTAATTATTTTTGGTTTCTAAATTAGTTATTATTTTTATAATGATTATTTTTGGTTTCTAAATTAGTTATTATTTTTATAATGATTATTTTTGGTTTCTAAATTAGTTAATATAGTAACTAATTATTTTTGGTTTCTAAATTAGCTACTATTTAATAATTTTCTTGTAGTGTACATTATCTATGTTATAAAAGAAATGTCGTCTATTGTTTTTTTATTTGTTGGATGTCCTCTTAGAATAATTAAGATTGACCATTAAAAATCTAAAATATTTGACCCACGTTATTATGTAATAGTCAAAAGTAAAATATGTTTTAGTAAATGTTTGAAATGTGTTACCTATATCTAATAGTTAGTAATATATGCAAAAATATTGATTCTTATCCCGTATATTACACTAAAACGATAAATAAGTGGTAAAAATTATTTTCATGCAAATTTTAAATGAAATAATTGTTGTATATAGTAAAAGTTGTCTAACCTTAGGATACATGGATTAAATTGACCTTATTACCATCCTTTCACTTAAAATTTATGATAGTCACAACTCTAATTATAGTAATGACATATGTTAGTCAGAATACACTTATACTTGTCTAGTGTAATGAAAAATGTTAAAGTTACCCTTGTAATAAGCTTTTCATTTCTTGGCAGTGTTTTAAATTCTTTGAAGCGAACAAAAACACACTACTATGTAATTCGTAGTTATAAGTAATTGTAGTGGGACCTACACTGTTTGACAAACAATTAGTTATACAATTAGCATAATTAAAAAAAATCAAGTTAGAAAGTTAACCTTTCAATGTATGAAGTCAAGTAAATATATCTTTATGAGTCACTCATCCATGTTTGTAAGCATTGCTGGATCTGGACATTTGTGTTTGGAGATTTTTGGATGGATTAAGGCTTAACAAATCCATATATTTCTGAGTTGTCTTACATCATACTCAATTTGTCTATGTACCTAACACAATGAATTATTAGTCAAATATAATTATTACAATATGAAAAACATAAACAACATAATATGATTGACATGGTCCATAGTTGTATCACTAAAATTTTAACATACAGGTTCTCCCAACAATCTCTATTGTGTCTAGTAAGGAAATGTATATGGGAACAACAATAGCATCAAATCCAAAAACTCTGTTGTCCCACTGTATCTACAAAGGTTTTCTCTTCAACTTGGGTAATATGGTCAAAAGTTGAGATATGGGATCATCCTGAGCTTCTGCCATGTCATCATCATCAATAACAGGTTCTCTCATAATCTGTTTATAACGACAAACAAAATACTAAACAAAGGCAAATCATTAGTTCAAAACTGATAAAAATTATACAATAAAAAAGAAACAAATAAATAATACAATGTAATACCTTGCATGTGCTAAGATCGACATGATCAAATGTCTAGGCCAAGCCAAAAATGTGCATGAAGCCTTCCTCGCCAATTGAACCTCTATATTGGATAGAGGTACTCAAGCAGAAACATCTCAAGCTTCATTAACCACTACCGCATCTAGTTTGGACTATAAAGGGACACCATGGATGGTTAACCCTCCCTTTATTTTTTTACCAATTATCACTACATGTGGTGGGTTATCTTCAACATATAACTCACACTAGTTTGGTATATCACTATGAATATGATTCGCTACTTTATTATGTAGTAAAACAACATGTAATCATCTGCTTATGGGATCATCTTGAGCTTTTGCCATGTCATCATCATTAATAATAGGTTCTTTCATAATCTGCCTATCACAACAAACAAAATACTAAACAAATAAACCACTACCAGCATCTAGTTTAGACTATAAAGGGACACCATGGATGGTTAACCCTCCCTTTATTTCTCTACCAATTGTCACTACATGTGGTGGGTTATCTTCAACATATAACTCACACTAGTTTGGTATATCAATGTGAGTATGATTCACTACTTTATTTTGTAGTAGAACAACTCCCTTTAGAGTTCACTTAAACAACCTAGAGAATTTATAAGGCGTTCCTCGAGTCTGATGTTGAGAACAAGCAAAGGATTCTAAGTTCTCATCAAACTCTTACTACAAGGACTACCAAATTTAATTCATTTTTTCTTCAAACTACATCTCCATATGCAAGGAGCCTTAACTACAATAGTAGTCACTTGTCTGCTATGGTGGACCAAAGTAATCACGAAGTCCCTAAGAACCACCAACATTGCATACACATTCTAGGTGATCTAGTCTTCCGTGGCCATTATCAATATATCATCACAACCATGGGGAACAAATGAACTCTGGGTCGCCTGCTCAATTAATGTATCCTGCAAGATACCAATAATAATTAAGTATAACCTTAACTATTTGACTTAGGAATGTCGGGGAAATGGGAATCGTAGTATGTATATTTACATTTATGATTTTATCAACAATCATCTATGTTAACTATGAAGTCATTTGCCCATCTAATTTTATGTGAGCAGCCTTCAACATCTCATAGCCGAGAGGTGAAAATACAAGGTCAACAAAATCAAGTCCTATTGCCTTAGCTCGAGCCTTCATGGGGTGTTACTCCAACAATGCATACCCCACCCCCACGACAGTACTTGGGTGCATCATTCGACTTTGTTCACTCTTGGATGACTATTCTTTCCTCTTGTAATGCAAATAAGAAAATGAGACTATAAAAAATTATAAGTACATATTTGTGTAACTACAAAAATTGTCAACAAATAACCTGCTAAGAGGAGTCCAACCGATTGACACAAAACTAAATCCAATCCTTCAAATAGAGACTCTCATCCTTAAACTTTTTGAACACATACTCCAGTGTTAAGAAAGTCTTGAAGTCCCTTCATCTGGTGGCAATGATAGATAAGATCTTCTTCCTCACCACATCAGTGTTGATTTTTTTTTTGTTGCACAAATAACATATGAAATGTTAATTAGTTTATTGAGTTCGTACAAAAATGAACTTATGGAGTGTTGAAGAGATGTTCAAATACCTGAATATCTTGTCACGTGAGATTCTTTTATGTCTCTTCAACCTCATCCCATGATGGAATAACAATAGAAACATGTCATTGAGCTATGAGTCACAAATAACTTCTAAACTTGGCAACATTTAGACCCAATACCTTGCCAAAATAAGGATCCATGTCAACCTGTGTTCTCTCATTGAAAATATGTCCTATAGTTATGTGAGGTAACTGGATGACAAGTCTACCAGATCAACAATTTCCACTACCAAATCTTAAATTCGCCATAATGTTGAAAAATAACAATTTTAGTAATTCATTTCACCAAATAAATAAATACATTATAATAATAAAAAAAGCATGACAAAAAGGTAATCAACAAATACTTATTAGTTTACTATGTTTTCCCACATCCCTTATCATGATCACTTCGAATAGTATGTATGTTGTCCACTTCATTGCCCACAATGACTAGAAGTGTTCTTGATGAGAAAGATGATGTCACATGCATATCTAGAGACTCATCCTCATGAGTTTTTGTATTCTTCGTCCTTTTAACAACTGACCATTTCTCATTACATGACTCATTAACATAAAATATTTTTCTTGCTTAATATGCCATAATAAAAGTTCCATCCTTATAACCCACCTTGTTTATATCAACCAAAGTAAACCTGTAATCATTTGGTCACACACTTGTATTGCCATTTATCCATTTGCACTTGAACAATGACACTTTCAATGTCACATAATCAATTTTCCATACGTCTTTTATGACTAAGAAATAACTTATAAATGTTTTAAAGGGATTTTTTTTTTCTTTAAAACTAAGAAAGTGCATAACCTCATCTTGAATGGTAACCTTGTTGTTTTATACTCTAATTTTGACATCATTTGTCTTTGAATAAAAGGAGAACTTGATAATTCATACATACCAAATGTAATGACATCATTATTAGGTGCATGAGCTAGTTTCAAAAGTTTTTTCGAAGCATTAGACTAATCGTATACCTTTTTCTTAAACCTTATGTTCATTCAATACTCATTTTTCATTCATTTAGGATTGTACTGCGTCGATTTCATTAATGTGTTGCGAAATGTAAGGAATTACCTCTGCAGTATTGCTCAATATGTATACATGTGGTTGGCCCACTTCTTTTTAACCTATATTTCTAATATTCACATTTTAAGTACCCTTACCTTCACATTTCCCATTGTGTCAACTCTTAAGATTCTCTATTGGTTCACATTTTGACATATACCTCGAACAAAACTTTATGGCTTCTTTTACAATGTACCTTTTGACAATTGAAGATTTTGGATGATACTGATTCTTCACATATCCATTTAAGATCTTCATGTATCTCAACAGGGTACATCCATCTCAAATAAACCTGACCACACAATGAAATCTCTTTCACCAAATGAACTATTAAATGCACCATGATATAAACAAATGAAGGTAAAAACTTCATTTCCAAATCACACAAGATTGTGATTATTTCATTTTCTAACTCATAAATTTTAAGGGTCAATTACTTTCTTGTAAATGGTGTTAACACCTCTAACAAAACTAGGTAAGATATGTTGAATAGCCACAAACAATGATTGTTTCATAATCACATGACAATCGTGAGATTTTATACAAACTAACTTCAAATCTTGCATAGACATAAGGCTCTTAAGATTTGAAGTGTACCCTTGTGACATTGTCACACTGTGTACACACTTACAAAAGCTTCACTTTCCTTTTTTCAGAAAGAGTATGACAAGATGAAAACAAGTGTGTTTTTCAACAGATTGTGGATGTAATTTGGAACATATACCCATGTCAACCAAATATTTTAGTGCTTTAACTTCATCTTTTGTCTTTCATTTTTGTTGAGATCACAAACAATTTTCTTTATGTGTATCACATCTATATAGTGTTTAACATCTAATTTGCACCAATATGGAAGATTAAATAATATTGATCGCTTCTTCTATATGTTCTTCTCATTCCTATTTCAGTGGAGGCAAGTAAATCATTTTTCAATAGACTGTAGGTGTAATTTGGAAGATATACCCATGTCAACCAAATCTTGTTGTGCTTTAACTTCATCTTTTGTCTTTTCTTTTATGTTGAAGAATGTCTCAATTACATTATCATAAACATTTTTCTCTACATGCATCACATCTATATAGTGTCTAACATCTAGTTAGTACCATGGAAAGACTAAATTATAGTGATCATTTCTTCCAAATACTCTTCTCAGTGAATTCTTTTTTTGTCTTTCCAAACACAATGTTAATGTTCTTTACTTGCTCATATACTTGTTCCTTATTGCAAGGTGTCAATGCAAGTTCATCTTCCTAATATCATTAAATATTTTCTTCAATCTACTATACGAATTACTACGAGCAAAGAACTTTTGATGTCAAGTGTATGTAGTCAGTTGTCCGTGCTTCAATTAGGTATAAAAATCATTTTATTCACATATACCCTTCACACTATAACTGCTCAAGTTACCATATGTTGAAAGATCATTTATTGTGCAAAAAGAACATTGCATGTAAATGAAAATTATCCTCACAATATGCATCAAAGACATGCATTTCACAACATCTTCAATTTCACAGCATCTTCAAATCATCAATCAAGAACTTCAAGTACACATCAATGTCACTTCTTGATTGTTTGGCCCTAAAATCATCATAGACAACATAATATATGTTCTCTTCATGCCCAACCAAGGAGATAGGTTATAACCTAAAATTGAAATAGTCATCAATTGTGTTTACTACTTAATTTCTCATAAGGATTCAAACCATTTGTAGCAATTTCAAGTCTCAAGTTTTTTTACTTCGCATCAAATTTCAGAAATGCTTCATTAATCCTCTTCCATTGTGAATCATAAGCTAGATGTTGAAGAAGTTTCTCACATTTTCTACCATTGGCATGTCATGAAGGTTGTCTGCATCCTCTTTGATGAAAACCAATCATTTAAACCTAGGTATTATTGGCAAGTACCACAAGACCTTAGCAAGGGACCCTATATTTCTTCCTTACCACTACTTACATCAGGTTTCTTTTTAAACTATGATAATTCACATGTTGGACACGCTCTCAATGCAACAAACTCATTTTTGTACAATGCACAATCATTAGGGCATGCATGTATCCTCTTGTACTCGTAACCCATTAGACATAATATCTTCTTCGCGTCATAGTTATGATTAGGTAACTTGTTATCTTCTGGAAGCATCTCCTTCAACAACTTAAACAATTTGGTGAAATTTCTATCAGTCCGTCTATTTCTCGCTTTTAAATTGAACAATCTTAAAGTTGTTGACAATCATATAAAGTTACTACATCATGGGTAAAATTTTGGCTCAAAATTAGATTTTGAAGAACCATACACATGTGCTTTTCCATAATTTTCATCACCAGCATCACTTATCATCTCCTCTAAATGATTGTTCATCACTTCTTAATTTTTTTTTGTTGTTGTTGACATAGTTGGAATGTCTAATATTTCTCCATGTGCTGCATATTGTTTAACTCTTCACTATACCAAAGATAAACAACTGATCACGTGTTTCCCCAAGGTCCTGAAGTATCTGATTTAAACAACGAATGCAAGGAAAATAATATGTCTCATTGATAAGATTTCCAGTTTGTTAACCAAATTGCAAGAACTTATCAAATACCTTTTCATACTCTTCACTAACACGAAGTGCATTCATCCAATTTTGGTCTGTAACTACGTAGGCTACAAACTCTATCATCATTAACCAAGCAATGTGATTCTCATTTTGGTAATTGAAAGTGAGGTCGTATCCATTCAAGAATTTTTTTCCATAAGTCGCTAACACATACAAACAAAGTCTATTAACTCAAAATTTATAAAATTTTGACAACATTTTACATTGATCTCTAAATTACACGAAAGAAAAGTGGTAACAATGCACCACAGTCAAGTATACACCTAGAGACAACACAAAATTGTTTAAACCAAAATTTCACCAAATTTAGGGTGTGTTTGGATTGGAGAATGAATTTGAAGGAGTGGATTTGAGATGAAAGTGTGTGGAAAGTTTGGTTGTTTGGATTAAGGAAAAGATGGTAAGATTTGAGTGGAAAGTTTGTGAATGATGTGATAGATATAATAAATATTTTAGTATTTTTAATATATAAATTATAAAATTACAAATATTATTATAGTTAAAAATATTTTAGAATAAATTTTATTATTTTTATTATTATAATTATTATTTATAATTTTATAATTTTTATTATTATAATTATTATTTTTATTATTTTAATATTTTCAGTTTTTTATGTATTAATATTATTAATAATTATCTTATATTATTAGTATTTTATAAAATTATTATTAATATTTTTTAATTTATTATTATATTATTATTTTATAATTTAATTAAGTTTATTATTATTTTATTGAATACTATTTAATTTCTTCGCAAATCTTTGCTGACAGCAAAGAAAAAATTTTCGCTACTCCCTTCTTCGTTTTTTTTAATAAATTATTATTTTATTCGTTGAAGTATGTGCTTTCCGCGCATTTAATTCTTCATCTACAGTGGAGCCTTGGATGCAAACATGCTCTTAAGGTTAGACTTATAACATGTGCATATTAACAATTCAAGATTTAATATAAATCATTAATGTTTAACCATTTACATTAAATTCTCAAAATGGAAACTAAGGTTTGCTCTATATATATATATATATATAAATACAATACTTAATTTAAATAAAATTATTACAAGAAACACAAAATATATTGATCAAACATATTACAATATATATTATTTCTATGATCAATCTAAACTATATTTTTTTCTTTAGTTTTCCTACAATACATTTTATAAATTTCCTATAATTTAATTCTTAAAAATTTTAGACAAAGTAATGACTAAATATTTAAGTTATTCCTAGGGACTAAAAGAATTAATTAGTCCCTATAATTTTTATTATTTCAAATTTCTAAATTACAATTTTAAACATCTTATAATATTCACTGCTACATGAAAATTAATTTTAATATTTGAAATTTCAAATTTAAGTAACTAAATAACACATTTGAAATTAAACAAACATTACAATATCAAACAAATTTAATGAAGACATTCATGCATTGTTGTGATTGAGATTTCCAAAAACAACCACTATTTCAATTTTAATAATAATGAAGATATAGAGCACCTACTTCAATGATGTATTTTGACCCATCACCACCATAGACGAGTCAGGGGAATAGAATCAAAATACAAAAATGGCCATAAAAGTACCATAGAGAACCATTTGTGTTGCCGTCAAGAAGAAGAGGAGAAAACAAAGACAAATATGCATCGAAAATGTGAGAAAGAAGAAGCACTTGCACTGTTTTATATAGTTTTACATTGAACACTTTGGGATTGGATGTAAATATTCACATTTACATTGAACACTTACTTTATTCGACGTAAATGTAAATGTTTACGTCAGAATCCCCAAGACATCTAACATAAAAAAGTTTAAAATATTTACAAAAATATCAAAACGTATTTTTTATGTTGTATTTCTAATGGTCTTACGTCAATATAATAACATAATTGGTCGTATTTACACTAGTGACTGAACAAAATAATTTAATTAAAAAAAATATTATTGACATTATTGAAAATGATCTTGATTGCATTGGTTGAAAAAAAGAGAACTTTAACCCTTATCGACCAAGAATTAACATTGGCCTACATTGAACAAAACATAATCTTAATAATATTAAATAACAAATAATCCTTATCAATTTTGAATGAAAAAAAAAACTAACTTACGTCATACTAAAATAATCCCATTGAACTAAAAATAATCCCCATCACGAATCGCTTACATGAAAAAAAAAAAAAAAAGTGTTCGATGAAGATCCCTATTACTATTGACTAAAAGATCCTTATTAATATCAATCAAAAAATAACATTAATCTAAGTCAACATAAGTAAACTTTGATGATGTTGGTTAAAAAAATCTTTGTTAGTATCAATAAAAAACAATGTGGAGTTAATAATATTCTAACCTCATTCAAGGAAATAATGCTCCAACTAATGTCAACTAAAAAAAGAGTATAAAGAGAGTAATAAAAAATTTATGAGATGAGATAAGGTAAAGAATTTTAAATTCTTAATTTTTAAGTAAAAATTAAAATTCTGTACTTTTAAGTGAGACTTACAGACGTATCAAATCATTAATATAAAGAAATAAAAATATCCACTTTAAAACACTTTTTTTCCCATATACAAAACACGTTTTAAAAATAAAACAGAAAATATATTGGAACAATCAAATCCAAAATAGACAATTTTTTAAATACAATTAATGATAGATTTATATGAAAATAAAATCATATATTCACCAATTATTTGCTTGAGTAGAATAGAAAAAAATGAAAATTGAAAAGAAGATATAAAGAAAGAATAATGTTATATTGTATTACATATTTATAAAAAAAATATTAAATAAAAATAGTTAAATGTAATGTCTATAAAATGTGAAATCCGTTCAAGACTTTACATTAATAGGAGGATTAATGGAAGGATGCTGTTGGCGAATTAGAATGACTCAAGGTAAAATTATACTTGTTTTTCAAGAGAAGGTAAAAGTATACCCAGTTTTCAATGTTTAATCGAAAAATTGTTAAGATAGCAGGAAAGAGGTGTTGGTATAATAACAATTAGAATTTATGTTGAAGTCGTTTTAGTACTATTACTGAAATAATGACAAATTATTTCAGACTGTTGTATTTGTTAGAACACAGTAACTTTCTCACTATTTCTTCTATTTTCTACTATACTAGTTAGGCTAAGTTTTATGCAAGAAAAAATTTAGGTGGTAACATAGCTAGCGAGTGTGACAAGCATCTAAATGTGCATCTAAATCCAAAACCATCACTTCACTTTCACTGCCACTATTGGTTATTATATGTTTTTGCACCTGCTACAGTTTCTATTTTTTTTGTCCCTGTCAAAATGGAGACATATCGAATTGTTTAATTTCTTTTATTCTTTCTTCTCATCCTTTTTCCTTTAGAATTATAATTAATGCATTCTTCTTCTTTTTGTGTTGAGAATCCAAAGACAAGTGAATCTTAAAGGGTATCTTCTCCCTAAGCATTTTTAGCCTTTTTGTAAACTTTGTCACGAGAATACTATATTGATCCTACATGAGTGTTATAAGTTATTCCAGAAAGGAAGTAATTATCCTTTGCTTAAATTAATTACTGGGGTTTCTAGCATTAGGAGAAGCAGAAAATCTACACTATGACAAGTACCTTGCTATTTTAGGAGATATTCTTCAATATTTTTAAAGTTTCACGATTGATGACATTTGACCCATTAATAATTTTTCTACGGTGCATCAGAAGGGGTACTTTGATTCAGAATTTTCCAACATACATATAGTGACTTTTTTCTTGGAAAAATACATGTTACAAGCAAAAAAGTGCAGGTGGCATAACCTCTCCCTTAAAACATGGGGTTATCATGCAATTTCACCTACTCCATGTTGACTTGACTTATTCATGCTCACAACTTTTGGAGAAAAGAGAACAAAGGAAAGTTCAAAAAATACTAAGGATGTTTCCTATTTACCAAAGGATCCCTTGTCTTGAAAGAACCTTCAATCTAGATAGAGTCAAAGACAAACTCATTTTGCTTCCAATTATCTTGCTTTTGAACCCATGAGAGCATATTGGCTAACTCATATAGTGGGGTTGCTCCTAAATGACCCAAGAGCCTTGGCAGCACCTGCTCTCAAGATGAATTGGTGGTAGAAGGCTGCAATGGCTGCTCCAATGAATGGTCCAACCCAAAAGATCCACTGAACAAACATGAGGAACAACAATATATCAGACAAAAGTGGCATCTATTTCATCATTTCTTACTTAACATGGCAAATTATAAATTTTAATATTTGATCATAGCATAAAACTAACAAGTTTTTGAATATGGAAAAAAGTTACTCACATGGTCATCCCAGGCCTTCTCTTGGTTGTATATGACAGCAGCTCCAAGGCTTCTAGCAGGGTTAATACCAGTGCCAGTGACTGGGATGGTTGCCAAGTGAACCATGAACACAGCAAAACCAATTGGAAGTGGAGCCAAAACCTTCAAACATAGAACAAAAGCACAATAAGAAACTGGTAAAATGTAGACAAAAAGTTATTCGTAACATACAAATCCAACTTAATTATGCAGGTTTAAAACTGTGGTCACGTATGTAGTTTGATCAGGATTTTTTACATTGCATAAAATTACTGATAAACTTGGCTAATGTTATAATTGGACATGGTTTATTTACTTCATTAATTTGGAGAATCTGAAAAAATGTTTGGAGAAACCTAAAGCTGATAATGACAAATGGAAATGATGATGGAAAGTCTCACTAGATTTGCCAGCTTTGGCAAAGTGACGTTTAGCATGGATGATACTGACATGCATACTTTATTTTATGCCTTAATGCTCCACATTAACAAAGATAAATTATGCTTCCAAGACAAAAACATGCAAGAAACTCCAGAAGAATCCACTTTTCTAAAAAGAAGAAAGTAATCAGATAAGATTGGTGTGATAAGGCTATGAAAATCAATTACCATCATAGAATTATGTGGTAATGGCCTAATAGGCCCATGTCACTCAAGCATAAGGCAATATTTAATTTCAGAAAAAGCCATCATCATTTGGTAATTTTGCCTTCAGAAAATATGCACACAGGAAAAGCTACCCAGTTTCTTGTTTTGAGGACTTGACAATCAAACAAAGTAGTAGAAAGAAAGAAATGTCCAGCAAGAAAAGTGGAATTATAGATTGTGAATGAAGCCTCCACATAAAGTAGTGAATCACTGCATTAAGAATATCCAATTGGTATGAATCTTGGTATCCGTTTCAAGAAACTAATTATCCATGAAAACACTAAAAGTTTATCAAAGCTTCTTTAACTACTTCCATGCTACTCAACTTAGATTCATTTAGAGAGCAAACAGATGCTTGAAGTTGAGATATATGTTAATAATTAAGTCACTTCCACTCAACTTTTTTCTTTATCAATAACCAGTCAAATAGTTTGAAGGAACTTTAAGCTTCTATTCCTGAAAGAACTAAGAGGGAATCCATGCTTGCCTAAAAGCAGAGTATATGAACAATATGACAGGATTAGAATTCAATAATAATTGAAGACATACCGGAACATGAGAATCTCTAGCATTCCTCTTGGGGTCGGTAGCAGAGAAGACAGTGTAGACCAAAACGAAGGTTCCAATGATCTCAGCACCCAATCCAACACCTGTGCTGTAGCCTTCACTCAGCTCATTGGCCCCACCACCATACCTGTGGTAGTAAGCCTTTTGGAAGGCCTTAACCAACCCAACTCCACATATGGCCCCCAAGCACTGAGCCACCATGTACAATATAGCCCTTATCAAAGACACCTTCCGAGCCAAGAACAGTCCAAAAGTCACTGCTGGGTTTATGTGACCCCCTACATTCCATACAAATATCACACTTTTCAGAATATTATGTAACAAAAACTTGCTACCCAATCATGCTTAGTTATTTACTCTCACCCAAGACAACATGCCCAAAGCACAAACATCTCAGTTTGAAGGCTAAGAAACTCGAGAGAAGGGGAAT
>Ga0209700_103443_pt1 | contig 30289 bp, 12 predicted proteins | sample SiratroredBW_FD_187528 | JGI IMG/M metagenome (GOLD analysis project Ga0209700, IMG submission 187528) | Root nodule microbial communities of legume samples collected from California, USA - Siratro red BW (SPAdes) (version 2) | ecosystem: Host-associated > Plants > Roots > Nodule | place: USA...
AAAAAAAAAAAAAAAAAAAAAAAAACTCAATACAAGAAAAATAACATGAATTAATGACAAAAAATGGCTGATAAAAGTTCTCTTATGTAAATTAATGAATTTTCAAGCATTCAAGTAATTATGATCACCAGTTTCTAATAAACTGTTCTTTTATTGGCAATTAATAATATACTGTAACAAACTAATTCATTCGCCTTCGTAACTTTGAAATTTGTATGTTTCATGTCTCCAAACGAAATTATAAAAATTTATACAGATCTTAATGCGATAATATTTTTCTCTCTCTTTTCTTTTTAGTTTCTTGCTATCGACATGGTGGTCTTTGATTTGATTACAGAAAGTATTGAAAGTCATTTTACTTTCTATTAAACGCGGTTTTAGCAAAACAGTAAAATATAAACAAAAGTTTGATTATTGGTAAGTAGAATTAATTTTACCTTCAAAACTCATTTTAATTAAAAGTGATAAAAATAGTTTTTACAAGCATTTAGTTTTACATGAAACTTATCTTCAAAAATATCCTCACACATACATAACTTCTCTTCCAAATAAATTTTAGGAAATTAACAAACCTCTTACGTAGTGGTTTTTAGGTTGTTATCATTAATCCATACTTCACTTCTACTTCTGGAATCTATATTCCCAAAAAGTGGTTTTGAGTGCCAGCATTTCAGCAACCAAACGACCCAAAAAGCAAACATTACGCGTGCTTTTATAATTATGTATAGAAATCATAAACAACCATGGAGTGATGATTTTCAATGAGAAAATACCTTTCCATAGAAATGCATTATATATTTATACTGTTTGAACTAACTTTTCTCCTGAAAAAAAATTAAGACTATTTTTTTTTTCGTGAATTAAAATTAATTTATAGAAATTCTTTCATGTAAATTTTTCTAATTTATTATAAATTAATTTTGAGTTATAAAAAACAAAAATAGATGTTTCACTTATTCAAAGATAACTTGTCCACAAAATGCAAGTGCTTCTTCGATTATAATCTCTCCATGCATGGATTAGAAAGAAAAAGCTTTTGAATTACTGTTTTCTTCTGTTTGTAGTGGATTTCACTTTCCACTTTCTCAACCTTGTGAAAAATCTTAAAATGTCATGATACAGATCCTTTAAGCAATTAATTGCAAGATTTTAGGAGCTATAATATGCATGTGTAGCACACTTTTTTTTCCTTCCCTAGCTGTTTAAATATCATAATAATTGAACATTGATCATTAATGCAAAATTATGAGCAATATAAGTTATTTTCTCCTTTAATTTGGGCAAACATCAATGTATAATTTTTAACCGTACTGCTTCAAAAGGGTAGTAGTTTAATTTGGAAACAGAGTATATATGCCAAAAATAATATCACTTTATCATTGAAAGATGATGACAGCACACGCATTGATCGAGATGTATGGTTACAATAATTCTACAAATATTCATCAATGATATATCTATAGCAAAATAACATCACCATCATATGAATATGTACGTGTGAGATGAATGAATGTACCCGTATACTATCAAAGCGGAAAAGGTAACCAAATATAATTTTCTCCTTAATTTGAAAAAGATTTGTCTTTTCATTTTGCTTTTATATAGTAAAAATAATAATTTATCATTGACAATAATTGCATTGTACTTAATTTTTCTGCAAGACGCATAATTTCTCCATGTTCATAAGAATGATACTTTTCTTATACAATATTTTTCAAACTTATGAATATTAGTATTGATATGTAACTCCAAAAGTTCTATGATTTATAACTCAAAATTAAAAGAATTTTTTTTTTTCATGTTGAGTTGCAAAACAAATAACACTCTCATATTTTAGAATCCATTGAAAAGTTAAATTAGAAAAGTCTTTCCGTGTTTTTAATTTTATTAGAATATACTCTTAGTAGCTAAACTCTGAAAAGTTCTTGACTTATATTCAAACACGCTTTTTATAATGAAAATAAAAGAACTAAAGAACTTTTCTTTATAGCTTGTATCTGATAATGTTTTTAACAAAGAAACAAAAATGAGTATAAATGAAAAATATAAAAAGATGAATTGATTATATTATGTAAATGAAATAAAATAAGCTACTTGAACATAATACAAACTTATACCCTGCATTAGTAGAAATCCTCATAATAATTGAATGAAAAAAGTCACATCAACGTGTCTCAAAAAATCTTAATTATAGTAAAGCAAATTCCTTTGTCTTACACGCAAGTGTTACTTGAAGTAAGTTCACGATCATGGGGAACAAAATTGGCAAATTTCTTTGCTTAACTGGCATCACCCATTTCCAACCTCTTTCATATATGAACTTGACATTTTAACTCAAATATCCAATCACAGTGAATTAGGCAACTGAATAAATGCCAACTATTTTTATTTATTTTTCTTTAAAAAGTTCTACACTATGAAAAAAAAAAACAGATCATGAAGTGAATGACGAACAGAGGAAAAACAGAGAAACATGTGAAGAACAAAACAATAACAGAATAGTAGAGAGAGTGAGACAGAGAACATAGTGCAGATTCACATGATGTTGCAAAAATTTACATTAGCTAACATCAACATTACTCAAATTGAGTATTGTTAATATCAGTAAGGACAAGAAGTAAAAAGCAAACCTGTTAAGCATAAACGTCATCGTTTATATTGCTGCATGCAGCAATGTGTCACGTGTGCAACAAGAAATGGCGAGGAAAAAAATAGAATAAGTTCATTAGAAAGAAAATTAATTTCAAGGATAGACTAAAATATAATAACATAAACTCACTTACCAATATGTTTCTTGTTAGAATGAATTTGAGGATGTACCTTCGGGATCTTGTTTGAATTTTGTAGGAAAGAAAAAAGTGATTGAAAAGAAAATTCGCATTAGACGTAGCGATTTTTTTTTTTTTAACGAGGGTTATTCATCGTCGAATTAATTTCAATCATAAGAAAATTATAATCAATATTATAAATACATACATGATAAATAAATAGACTATAATTGTTTATTTTCTTAATAACAACTCATACCAATTATTATATAATTTATTTATCTTTATAGGAACGAAATCCAAAAAAAGTGGTAATAGATTTGAAATAATATATTTTTACTTTAATGAAAAAGAATAAACAGTGGGCACAAAGTTAAAGGCGATGAAATTTATGACGACTTGATGTTATAATAATGTTAAAAAACGGAAATTAAGAGGAAGAAAATTGAGAATGTTTCTTCGCTGAAAACATTATGCTTTGCTAGTCAAAAGGTTGTTCTAAATTCTAATTAGGAGAAACTAAACATGTAATCAGCGAAAGTGATCAATCTTCTAGACTCAGACTGAATCTGTGATAAAATATAACCGCATTAATAAATTTAACCTTTTTTTTTTACCAAATTCTCAAAATAAATATGTATTAGAATGATTAAATTGAAAGAAAATGAATCATGAAAATGAAACCTCTTAAAATTATTCTGGGAATAATTCAATCTCTCTATATGTGAAATTTGTCATCATACACTTATTTTGTTAGCAACTTATGATTAAAAATTATCTTAAAATATAAAATTCGACTTAAAAATAAGTGAGTGTACATTGTTTTTGTTCACTTATTTTTTTAAATCCAAGTATGTTAACATAATAAATCAGAAACTGTTTTAAAACACACTAGAATTAAACAACCAACACAGTGTGTGTATTTAGAAACATGGCATGGTCCAGTCCCTTTACTTTTGTGGGTTTGCTAACAAAGTTGAAGGCCCAAACTCTCGTTCTCTTTTTAGAAAGAAGGACATTGCATTCTGTACCCCATATTTTTAAACCTGCACCCCATAAGAAGGTGAAATGACAAACCTATATTTAAAAAAATACATTATTGAATTTATCAAGTTTTATTATCCACCTTTTCTTTTTGTTACCATGATTCATTAGATTGGATTATATCATATTAAAGAGAAACTGTGAATATAATAAAGTTGAAAAAAATTGTTTTTGATGTTTCAAGTGCAATGGTGGAGATATGTTACACCTTACCCTACCTTGATTGTCAAGTTACATGTACATATACATAAAAATGTTAAACAAGTTTGTAAATCTATGACATTATTGAACTTACAAATTTAAGAGAATACTTTTCTTTATTTCAAATGAGATTAATGATGGCAAAGTCTACTCCTCTTCCAAAATTTCATCATCCACATTTACAATATCCAGAGACAAAGGCCTCACTTAGAATTTCCCAATGAAGTTAATATAATAACTTCAACTTATTACCAAAAGAGAAAATAGTAAATAAATAATCCTTGTGTGATAAAAGGCATAAAGTACAGGCAGAATAAAACAAAAAAGGTAGCATATACGATACAGTCTCAGCAGCCTAACTAAGATGTTGATGTCAAATCAAATTTCTTAGCCTACATTCACCGAATGCGACGGACTATCTCGAGCTTGATTATCATATAAGATCTTATGAAGAAGACGCAGTTTTTTGCTTCAAAATTGAACCTAATCTTAGAAAAATGATGGTCCATGTAATAAGAAGCCCCTTGTATTGGTGAAATTAAAGTGTTTCATTCTTTCTTGGTGGAGAGGCAAAAGCAAAGGTTGTTTATATTTTATGAAAAATGGTGCGGTGAAGACTGAGGCATGCCACCACAACCAAAATAGACAGCCCAACCAAGGTGCTATGACACATTTGGCAAAAGATACCAGATTCTCATGCCCCCAAACATCACAGATATTCCCACTGTCCCTTCACCATATCCTGTTAGTTTCAGATTACTATGATTGTTAACTGTTTTAATCACTACATTTTCAGTTACTTATTCATTATTAACACGAGATTAGGTTGTAAACATCACCCAGATATGGACCAACAAATTCGTGGGGTCCCCTAACATATAGGCACGAAATCAAGGGGATCAAAAAAATTGAAGCTTCTGAATAATTAAATGTATTTCTTTTGCAATGATGTGAAAGCATAGCCGAGTGTCATTGTGCAGCTTACTTTCACATGTCTTTGCCTCACCTACTTCTTTCATCCCAATAGAGAAGGTCCATTTCTCCAACTGCAGGTGGGTCAAAGTAGGAGTCACTTGGACAATCACAACCATTAAATTTTATGTACATTTTGGTGGACCAACCTTGCATAGGAATTTATAACAACGACACTCACTAGTATCCAAGTCTCTACCGTGGGCCTTTGTCACCCAAAATGTGAGACAGATATACCTTCATCCCAACACTCCCAGGTTGACAATTAACTGCCCTGTCAAATATAACTACGATCACTCACAAAATTTATCTTTTTTTCTTAATGGGACTGAGAAAAGAAACTGCAATAATCCCCCAGATGAGTGGTGATATTGCACATTAATCCTGGGAGTACAAGATGCCTATAGCACTGTCCAAAAGTAGGATACCACTAACAAATAACAAAGTAGAATCTTGAACAAAATATTGCCTAAGTGAAATCAACTCTACCAATTAATTTATTAAGAACCTTGCTTGTGTTTCTGACACATGCAGACCCTTAAATGGATATTTGTGGAATCAAACTTTAAACGGCTCAAATGAGTGGAGAATGCTGATTGGCTCCGCAAGATCGTAGTTAATTGAGAAAATTTGGGTGCATTTAGTTTAAGATTTAGTTCACCTAACTTTCCTACCCTGCTAAGTCTACGAGCTTTGGAGCTTCAATTGACTAATGCTATTGAAAACCCAGGAAGGTTTATTATTAACTTCCAAATAAACCCAGAAGAATCCATTAATTCAAATCAAAGCAGATAATATCAAGACACGAACTTTGGTTTTTATGCTGCTAAGATGCATTTACAACTGCTGTAAACTAGTGATACATGATCACAAATTGAAAAAAAAAAGAAAAAAGACAAAAAGCTCTTGTTGAAAAGAGATGAGATACAATTAATATGGGATGTATATGAATGGCTGCACTTAGAGTTTGAGGGACAAGTCAAGCTTGTGCAACTCCTCTTGCTTAGTCTTCAAATGGTTAATACTATCCAACCAGTAGCCTCCAAATCCCTCTGGCACCAGCCTTGGAGAAAACTTCCCTAGCCGTTGGATGCCACCATCCAAGGGTGATTCAGCTTCTGCCTCAGTTGCCTGGTGTGAGTACAAAGGCCTCTTCTGCCAGCAGTTTTGAGCATGAGAATGGGACAAACCAAAAGAGGGTATTTGTGTTTGAAAAGAGCGTTTGCTGATCATAGAATGCGCCTGAATTCCAAGTGACCTGTTATAGGAGCCATGCAAAGGCAGAGAAGCCATGCTGGAATACCTGTGTGCAAAATCCATTGCAGCTGCAGCACCGGCTTTGTGTCCTCTTTTTGCCAAAGTTCTTTCACGCTTATGTGCATTCTGGTGCCCCCCAAGAGCCTGCGAACTATAAAACTTCCTTTGGCAGTAGTTGCATGAGAATATCCTTGGCTCCAATTCATCACCGTGAGCTCCTCCATGACTAGATTCTGAGGAGTTCATGGACAAATTTGTATCAATATAGTTGATGAGGTTGAGTTCTGGCTTTGACTCATCACCTGAATCCAGTGCAAGGTGTGCTGGAGCAGACTCATAGGGATGTTCTTTGTCCTCCTTCCCCTCCTTTTGGATATCCATGGAAGGTAGTAGCACTGGCTTTGAGCAAGGTGGAAGATTCTCTGAAAATGGAATTTTCAGATCATTTTCAGATGATGGACGTGGCTCTGACCACATAAGGTCCATCTACTTCTTCCAACAAGGAAGAAACTTGCAAGTGTTGATGATCAAAATATGGTTTAACAAACGAAAGATGAAATTTATAAGTGATGTAAGAACAATAAATGCTTGTGGGTGTGGGTGTGTGTGTGTTATGTATGGAAGTAGCTAGCAGCTAGTAGCTAGGCATCACTATTTTACAGTTACAATGTCTTAATATAGCATGACCTAAAAGCAAGATATCCCTTTGTGCTTACAGAGAGTGAGTTATGTCTTGTGATTGGAACATATGAGGAACACCCTTGTACAACTTTTGCTTCCTCATAACCCATTGCCTGTTTTTTCTAACCTTTCTTTGTCTTCTACTTGTCTTTTTACGTTTCTTGTCTTGGGGTTTGCCTTTTTTCTGTTTTCCATGTCCATAGTTTATGGCAAGCTAAATAAAATCCAAGGTAAGATCAGTGACTTGCTTTTGAAATTCAGAATAATAATGTGACTTACAAAAAGTGAGTTGTTCTGAATTTCTTAATCCATGAGTTGGTGGATTTGTTGTGTCTTATACAGAAACTCTTCCATCTTTGTCCTGTTTAATAATTCTATTAAGTCGTGATCGAAAATTGATTTGTCCACGTACGTTGGCCCAACAAATATTTTTAAGAATTTAAAGTTTCATTTTTTCATAATCAGTTTTAATGCATAGTTTACAATTTACACCACATCAATCATTGTATAAAAATCAATCCAATTCTCTTGTATGTAGGAAGGTCCTTTGGGTAGAATAATTCCTTATAGAAGAAATATAAATAATGAAAAGATAACTAAAATCATCTCCCATTCCGAAAAGTAACTATCGAGTTGCATAAGAACCAATCATGGCCTCTTGGTTAATTCATTGCTTAAACTTATTCCAAATTATTTCAGTTAACTGTTTAGTTGATACTCAGCAGAAATAAAAAGTAAAAAGAAACAAGAAGGGATGAGGATTCAACAAAAAATTACTTTTGTAAAAGGCAAAGTTTCACAATATCTGTTCGTGCCATTCCTGGAAAATTGGTGCATGGTGTGGAACTTTATTTATTGCTTTGCTGCATAATGATATCTTTGTCAGCTTTGTAATCATATCTATTATATAGAAAAAACACATCATGTTCATTTTATTTATAAAATAAACCCTCCTTTCAATGATCAAAAACTTTTAAAATGTGAATTTGATATACTAAAAAGAAATATTTGATTCATTAATAACTTTGACATTAAAATAGTATAAACATTACTTTAAAATAATTTTCTATCAACTGTTAAGGAAAATGTCATTTCTGTCAATCAATAATTTTCAATACTATATGAACACTACAGATGTATAGCTGTTACAAGTATGTTGTATTGACTTGCTAAAATTGAGTGTAAAACCACTCTTTTTAATCATTCGTCATTGTTATATTTGAAATTGTTAATTATTTTTCTTAAAGTGATACGATTTTCAGAATTATAATTAGAAAAAGATCAATCTGATATCATATTTCACAGCCACCATGAATCTGATCAATCTGATACTTGAAATTTGGAATCAATGTACTTCGAGGATTTGAAGTTTAAAGGTCCCATATTACAGTGCTTTTCTTCTAGACATCTCGTTGATATGATATCATAGACGAAAGGAAGTCACTAGTATAATCAGGAGCATGCAAAACTCTTCCTTGTCACATAGTTGAGTACAGGTCCTTTCTTTTCCCTATAATTTACCTTCCCCAAATAATATTTCTCTGAACATGATATGATGTATAGTGTTTTTTTTCTTGGAGACACACATAATTGAAGCCTATTCTTGGAATTTCAGAAGCAGTTTGATGTACTTTCATAGACTAGAAAAGCATAAATATGAAATGAAAAACTCCTATATAGAAAGACAGCCAATTCCAACTTTCTTCTTAAAAGGGCTCCATCTCTATCAAATGTTTCTTCTGTCCCACTTCACATGTAGCATGCATGATTCCATAGAGCAATATAATTTCCAATACACCCTTCATAAAAGGACATTCCCTCTCCCCCCCTTCACCCTTCTCTTCATAAAGTTGAATTATTGTTTCTCTTTCAAGTGGAATCCTTATTAGTTCATGCATAAAGACTGTGTTAGCTAGATTACGTGACAGAGTTGGATCTCTATGGAAAATGTTAGGTAAGTTTCCATAATAATTAAAGCTAAAACTATTGTAATATTTTGCTTTCTTTAGTCAAGGCACAAATCAGGCCACAGTCAGCATCTATCTCAAAGGGCTAATCATCTAATAATACTAAGAGCAAAATATGAGGTCCCCTCCTCTTTTCTTTCCTCAAACCTTTCCCTTTCCTTAGGGTTGGACCTCTTTCTCTCACGATTAACCTTATTTTATTTATTGTCACAACAACCAATGCATAGTTTTGGACACAAGCGACTGAGGGTTTGGCATTGAATATCAATGCATGTGATACCTAGCAAGGAATTCTTTGAGATTTGATGGATAAGTAATAACTTCTGTGAAATTGCTTAACCATTCTGCTAGTGTTCATGTTGGCTTGGGATCAAATCCTTGACAATAAAAGGATAGTGACATGGAAAGGGCATCTTGTATGTGTTCCTTCTACAGGAAAAACTTTTTAAGGGTATCACGCACTTAGAAATACAAAACAGAATGGACAGCCCACTGCAAACTTTTCTTGCATATAGAATCTTCTAGCATAGTAGAATAAATTGCACAGTAAAAGGTACTGATACTGACACGACACATATACGAATATTCCAATACGAATATTCCAATACGTATAATCTCCAAATTATAAAAAATGGTGACACAAATTTATGTCACTATAAATATAAATTGATAATTAAGATTTATCTATTTAAAAATCTATGAACAAAATTAACAAATATAATAAAAAATTAATCTAATTCATATATCTAAAATTTAAAGTAAAAAGAAACATATATAATTTAAATATTCTTAATTATATATAAGATTTGTTTTTTATTTTTATAATAAATATTTAAACCTTAAGTACGTTAAAATGACAGTTAGTCGGATAAGTTTATGAGTATTTAGAATATTAGTGTATCAGTTCCTTTTAAAATTATGTTGGTACTGTATTAGAATTGTAAGATATTCAAGAAAATATCTTTTAAATTGGACACTCTACAGATACATGTCATACTTGTATCAGTGTTCGATACGTGTCGGACACGGAACACGCAATGTCCAAACCTCATAAGTTGTTTATTAATAAGAAAAAAAACATATTTAGATTTAAGTCTTATTTAACATCATAAAAATTACTTAAGTGTGCATGAAGTTAGTAGTTTTCACACGGGGTTGAAACATAATTATTATATATGCAGAGCTTTTGTCTTCTTTAAACAAAATTAAGAGTTACGAATGACTTTTGTTTTGTAATTTCTCTTCTTTTGATCTAATGCTTCACATGAAAGGATGTAAAATACTAATATACTCTAATAGGTCAAACTCTCACAATGATATTCAAAAAGTCAAACTTTATGAGTGTTGCTCCTGAACATAAGGATACCGACAACATCCAATTAACTTGACAAGTTGGTGGGTGAAGACTTCAGTTTTTTCAAACTTAATATTAACTCTATGCACCTAATTTAACTTAAATCTTGTATATATCTGTGCTAGGCCAACTGATTGCAACGTATCAAATAAAAGTTCTCCACCCAATTCCCACCGCTCATTAAGCCACAATTGTATCTTCATTCTTTAGATTCATTTCACTTTTCCTTTTAGAGAATTGTGGTGTAATAGATCAAAACCATTCACATATTCTACCTAACATCTTAAATTCTTTGGATAATTATGAACATAATACTAGTGCATCCATGACCAAGTGGTTTAGGATCAATCCTGCAGGTTGTCCCATTTTTTAATAAATAGTTGAATTTCAGCACAACAGATATAGATGGACTTTTATCTATATACTTCAGAAAGAGCATGTGCATGAGGGTTTAGCATTCACTTTTCTTGACTGAACAATTCAGAGCATCTTGAGATTCCAGTACTTTTACTTTTAGCAACAAATTCTTTCTTTATCATTTTGTGCCTTGAAATTGGGAATGTGAATTAGAATTTCTAGAACACTCAAATTTTATCTAAACATAGCCTTACTCACCAGATTGTTTGTTTGCTATGGAGAAACATATCACGTAAGTTTGAAGTTTGGAATTGTAATCTTTGTTACTGATGAAATCTTGCTATTCTAAACTTGAACAAAATTTCATTTCATGTACATTTGCTAAACTTTATTTCTCTTGATATTTTATTTCTGCACAGATTTTCACTTGTGGCTTATGCTTAACTGCAAAAACAACTCTGCTTTAAATTAATGACACTTAGGAAGATACCTCCAAACCCAACAATTTATGATGTCTTGCAGTCATGCAGTATTTGTATATTTTTCTCCAAAGATGCGTATTTCTTGTTCAAAGACTGTTTATCGTATTTTATTAATGGGACAAACTTAATAATTTAAGCATTTTTTTCTCCTATCATCCTTTATTAAAAAATAATCTATCATTATTTCTTTTATCATTGTTATTCTTATTATTTATGGAAGTTATGGCCTTTTCAGTATTCTTATTATATTTCTACTCTAGAGAGTTGAAACAGGAAAGAGTCTAGTTGTTATGTTTTCCATAGAAAGAACTTCTTGAACAATTCTTGAAGAATTAAAATTTGATCTCTAGCATGATCAAAATCTAGATTCATTGTACAAAGGATCGTAATCACATAAAATTTATCCAACTTCTTTTTTATCAGGTCTAATGAATCGATTTCAAGACCACCTTCAATTCCTCGATTGAGCTTCACCGATAAAAGACATCAGTATATTATCAAATTACGTGAGAGATGCCAATTATTAGCATAATTGTAGAGGCATTGGATATTCTTTGCAAAATTATTTTGGTTCTTTTTCCAAAAGGAGTTACAGGTTTTGAATGAACCTAGATGATCAAAATAATAAGCTCTACTGATTGCCAAAGTAAAACACAAAATTGAAAATCAGTTGTCTTCCACTGTTGGACTTGATTTGTGGTACTCTACTTCCATATTCTTCTGAGTGAACATGGAAACCTTGGTTAAAGAATTAAAGTTCAACTAAAGCAAACCAAGATAGGTAGTTTTTTCATTTAATTTCTCAAAGATTATAAAAGAAATCCCTAAAAAAGAGGAAATAGTCTCTCAAGATATGTTGAAACAAGGTGGAGACAGACACAGTCCTATAATGCAACAGAGAAATAACTGAGGATGAAAATGAGCTCAGAAGGCTCTGGCGCATTGAGCATTGGTGGTCCAGAAGGATTTCGACCACTTAAGGCGACTGAGATGGTGACGGCACGTCAATTAGTTTTTGGGTACAAGACCACCTAGCTGGGTCATGCTCCTTAAGACGCACCGAACCTAAGCGTCAGGCGATGGCAGCAGACTACCAGACAACAACTTCTCTGTCGAACAGAGACATGCAAAGTGGAATCAACCTGGTACCACCTTGAGCAAAAATACAAAACAGAGAATGAATATGAGAGAATGAATTCCCATCTCTTATGATCTCGTATTTATAATAACTTTGGAGACTTCCAATACAATGTATGAGACGAAAGCGAAGAGAATAGAGAAGGTCGTACCTAAAAATTAGGTACAGTACAAAACACAATAACTTTTCAATAAATTATATTTAAGATGACTTGTTCTAACAATATTCAACTAAAATCAAGAATAACACATGACTAATACAAGTAGAAAAACCCATTGCATACAATGCTAGATCCTTTGCCACATTGAAAAAGAGCAGAGAAAAATAGCGCTCGTACTATTAAATTCCAGATAGTTCCCTTAGAGGACTAGATTATGATCCCTTACATTGTCCCTCTTAGAAAACCAACGCAGAGGATTACATAGCACCAATAAAGCTGTCACCAAGGCATTGTCCGAAAAGAACTAGCTTAGTATAGCATCATCAATATAAACTCACCATCACAAACAAATATACTCGGCATGATCTGACAAAACTACACTCATTAATCAACCTAGTTTTTCCATAAAAGTTTCAATCAAGGTTTGACCATTGACTATTTTTGTTGTTGCAATAATCAAATCATACGCCATGCCCTCCTGCAACATAAAACACATCGAGAATTAGAAGATAACAAACAATCAAAAAGATTTATTCATAATGCCCAGTCAATTGGATAAAGCATGGATATAGGGAAGAAGAAATAATTCCTACTGTGCAAAACATACATGGGCTGGTCCAACAGTGAACTAAACAAAATACCTATATGATAAACGCATATGAAAAAAAAACTTAAACTCTTTTGGGATTTGACACCAGCACACTATTGGAAATGAGATTTGAACAGTAGTACACTTGAAAATATAAAATTTTATCCCCATTTTCGTGTCCGAGGTTCTGCTTTGAACGTAAAAACATGTTCATCCTAATTTTGAAGATATTACTCCTCACATATTCTAACATGAAGTCCAAAATAGTCTTTCCAGTTTCTCCTCGTTGCTTTCACTACCAATCTTTTGCTTCTCTCCCTACAACAGTTTTTTCTATCCTATTGGGACTGTTTCAATAATATCTTCTAGATCCTTGAAGAAATCAAATTTTATACAAGTAGCTAGTCGAATTTGAGGGATATATATAGTTAAAATACCCAGTGTTTTCTTCCAGTGAACTATGTTTTAATTTATAGCAATGATTTGATCACCTTCAATGTTTTTTCAGAGATCCTGATAGGGCTCATAATGCTAAGTCTGACATGGGAATGAAAAGCCTGCCAATTTTAGTGGCATGGTCAGCAACCACCACTAACGAATGAAATCCTTCTTCCAATCCGGTGGGTCGAACCAATGATAAAACTAGAATAAAGAATATAGTCACAGGAAGTATTTTTGAATGAGAAACAGATCTAAAAGTACAGCTAGTGACCAGAGCAACAGCTTCTAAGAGACATAATGACCTAGACAGATTTCTTCACCCGCTACCCACTCCTCATGCAGAAACTGTACTCTTCAAGTGAATTAGCTAATTCCACCACTAACTGCACAGGGACCTACCTATTCCTTCTAGAATAAACCATCCAAATGGAAGACCATTCATTATGATGGCCCACTATAACTCCTCCCACATCAGACTTAGCATTATGGACCATATTAGACCCATATCTAATACTCCAGTCCTTGGACGATCCCATCTTGAGAGCCCAAGCCTGTAGCCTGAATCTAAAGAACATTTTTTTTTTCTAGAACCTCTAGTTCTATCCAATGTATCCCAGTTCATTATATCCTTGGTCCTTTCAATTAAGAACTCTGATGTTCCAAGTCCCTATAGCGTTTCAGACAGTTGAGACTTTTTTGCATGAGTATGTATCATAGAGAGCTGTGTCAATAATTCATCAGCGAGTCCATGAAGTCAGCGAATGTGTTTGGAAAACAAATTTTAGGAATTAATTGGGTTATTCTGGTTTGGGTAAGTTATAAAATAGGAAACGATTTTAAAATTCTTAAGTTGTATTGGGTATTTAGAAATCCACTCGATTTTGGTTGGATTTTATTTTATTTTTAATTATTCAACCTCCCAATTTGATCCTTATTTGATTACCCTTTGTGCGTTCTTGACGTCATGTTATCACACGTACTGTCCAGAAGAAAGTTATCCTGATATTTCTCCACTATTCCCCTGAGCGTACTGAAGGTGGAAGATAAGAGAGAACCAGACACAGATTTCCATAATTCAAGATCCCCCCTGGGGTAAACGCACCCACCTACTCACCCATAATATATCAGATAAGATAATATCTGTTTACCTGATATATTATGTACTAATAACCATATTCAAAAAACATTAAATTATAGGAAACGTTATTGGTTAACCTAGTGTCTATGAGACATTAAGAAATAGGCAACAGCTGTGACACACCTGAGTGCTGAAAAATCGGAGTGCAGAAATCTCTGCAAAGGTAACACCCCCAACAAAAACAAGAAGCACCAGGGCACGCCTTCCATCTGGTACTCTGAAAGAAGCAAAGTGTCAGAAAAGAATTACAAGATTTATTCCTTAAAGACTCCAAATTTTAGTAAATTTTGACACACCAATCTCAAATGAAAACCATCAAGCTCTAAAAGGTTTACCTTTTAAGAACCTCAGTTAACAGATTACATAAGGCATTAAACCACACCTTAGGAGCTAATTGATATCATCCACAACAAGTAAATAATTGTGGACAAAATATAGCTGAATCAGTACAAACCTTATTAACAGGCATAATTTTTTGAACTGTTTATTGTAGTGATTTAACCCTTACACCAAATGATAAGCATTGAACTTCCTCGAATTTATAACATTTTTCTGATACCATTTTACTCAAGATAAAGAGATGCAGAACTTTAAAAACTGGCACTGAGGTAAAACATACTTAGCTATGGTGGACGAAACCCCTGATAAAGTGTCAAATGATGGACTATTTGGGAATCCGCCCTGTACAATAAAATACAACTACTAAGAAAAGTGAATGGAATAATATGTAACTTTGATTCAAACAGTTATGAATCAAATGGAAACATTACATAAGAAAACATATTCAATCAAAGTTCACGAGTACTAACCCTCTTCGTTTCCAAATGCGGTCCGGGCAGTAGCTTCAAAATTTCTTCAACAGGACGCCTAAAAGATCAATAACATTCAGTAATGTTTCAGTTGGTCGACTATTAGCTTAGTTCACCACCCAAGCATAGAAATTCAAGCAAGCAACAGATATATTCAAGCAAAAGAAAATGTATTGCATGCATAAATATAACAAAAGGGAAAATGTGAAGTTTTAAAAACTGTAATTGGGTGGTTGTTTAATATCAAACAACCTTCAACCTTATCATAGAATATGGACTATTTACAGGAATCGCACTGCTGCTATGTAGGGACATTGACATGCCTTGTCAAATGACTCAATCTTTGTTTCTAGGGGTTTCTTTTGTATTTTATTGTGAAAATGTCTTCCTCTATCATTATACTGCTCATTTCTTTCTCAACGTGAATTCTCTTTCTCTAAACCATGTTGGGAGAGGATTAATCACTTTGGGTGAGCTCAAGTTGACAAATTTCAACATAACTAATACAAAGACCATAAAATATCCTGCTTTTCGTACCATGGATTGAAATGTGATTGTTGACAAAATTATACAATAAAACTAATTTCTTAAACATTTTTAACTAGACTTTATGGTTAGCACAAACCCATTTGTAACAGCAAAACATTTAACAAAAAGCCAACTAGGACTGAGAGATGCGTGAGATGAAATCAACAGATCAAATGAGTTGAACTTCTTTATAATTTATATACAATTACATTTCTAGGTAAAAATGAAACGAGAAAGTTAACTGCCATGCTAAACAATAACAAGGAAGACAATCACTATTAGGGATTCAGGTTTACCATCCAGACCGAATGGCATGCTGGACCAGTCGAATGCTGAGTGGTGCATATCCAGAGAAGACGTAAGCAATATCATTGGGGCTGTCCTAGTAGGAAATCCTTTTAAGAGTAAGTAGGGAAACAGGACTAAGTAGATAATTTTATAAAGTTGCTTATCAAATATCAATAATCAATATTAACAACTTAACAGAGCCCGTTATGATTTGAAATGCATACATGAAGGCAAATTCAAAGAATACAGTATGCTAGAAGTGTCACTAACTGCCACAGCAAAATGAATTAATTTTGAACAGACAAAATCTGGTTATAGAGCCACAGAATAAATAATAAACAAAGGAACAATAGAAGAGCTAGCATTGTTAAAAAAGCTGGGAAAAATATTGCTTCAAGACTGCAACAATAAATTAGTCTTAAATGTGATTGGGCAGATATTAAAGATTTGGGATGCTTAGTTCAACATTTGTTATCATTTCACAATGAAAATATGTATATTGTATTTTATATCTGTCACACACACACACTCATCACCATGTTTACAGAGAATATCCAAATTGTGACCATGAACTTAATGTAAAATTTAAATTATATCAAATGTCTAAGAATCACATCATTTAGAAGAAATTACTTGGCTGTATCAGTGTCTTCAACCACAAGCTGCAGAGCACGTTTTATAGTGAGCCAATTGCTTTTTGACTCCTAAAAGAATCACAGGCACAATAAGAGTTAATTATTAAAAGACAAATACATAACCCATTAGCATTTGCAACTAAACACCTAGCGTATTATACCTGCTTTTTAAATAGTCCAGCTTTCTCTAAATTGTTTAGCGTTGCCACATGCTCAAATCCATAACTATGGAGTATTTCTCTCCTATTAATTGGAAGTTACAAATATACATTAAAACTCTAAGTACTTCAAGATAAAATCTGCTAGTATATTGTACAAAAAGGAAATGGGGATAACATTATAGGTTAGGGATTCCCATGCACCTACATGCATCTACAAAAGTGACAAAATGAAGAAAAAAAGAAATAGGATAAGGTATCAATGAAGCATGTAAGCTTGCCTGAAGTAGTCAAAGTGCTTCTTTGGCAACCCAGAATTAGTAACAGAAAATAGGATTAGAAGGCGTAACACTGTCGTCAAAGGCTCCTGCTTATGGATCAGTTCTTCAATATAATCAAAGCATCTGCATATGTGATGACCAAAGTTTCATATTATAAAACCTTTAGCTATGCACATGCATCTGTGAACTGTAATGCCTCAACAGCAATCAATTGCCGGCACTGACCAAGCTAACAATACCATAAAATTAGTTTTGGCAAATCAAGACATGTAATTTAAAATTCATCCATGAGTTATAACTATAAGTGCTGCTTCATTTATATAATATGCTGTAAATTAAACAAAATCAAATATTATGGACAGCAAATCAAGCTTAATTGTCTATTATAACCTAAACTATAATATGGCTTTATGCACATAAAGCCAATTTTAAGTTTAATATGCAAATTTCTATCAGCAGTCAGTTAGTAGTCACAGATACTTGATGCACTACATTCTTGTTTACAAGGAAAACAAAGTACCCCAAGGCCATGTCGAATCCAAATCATGTCTTTGATGGCATACTTCCCAAATTGCATCTCAGTTTTTATTTTCTCATTGTTCAATGCCAGTCCACAAAGTTTACTAAACACTTGGTTTTAAGTGCTGACCAAGAAAGTTGATATCGAATTAAATTTTCCACATAAAGTGTTGGTTTCAGACAAAAAATCCTCAAATTTTCATGGCAAACAAGAAAAAAACATAAAATATATACCCCAAACCAAAACATGAAGTTTTCAAGTAGAAGAAGCTATAAAGTAATATGTTCCAAACAACGGTACTAAAGTACTAGTTCCTACCTTAGACAGTTAAATATGGTTAATAGAAGGTACTCGATAAAAAGGATCACATGAAACTTATAATTTACAAATTTCCCCTACGAAAATTTGGGGCTAGCAAGTGAAAAACAAGTGGCACTGGCCAGAACAAGTTAACCCATTTAAACCTTAGCATCAGCTCCCTCCAAAACACATGATATCACATCCTACTTAATTCATATTGAGAGGGAAATTATATTAGTTTAAAATATAACAACATCAAGTATATAAACCTCTCCATATGCAAAATTAACTCACATGTCATAACTCTGGGACTCCACAATTGTATGTTCCATATCAAGTTGCCCAAGAAATGAAGGCTTTGAAGTGAATGTTGATAGATGCTGGGCAAGATTTATGTGCCTCTGGGGAAATTATTTAGGGAATACTATGAGTTGATAGTCACTATGATGTCTTAATGAAATATCAAAATTACAAAAACAATGTTCTCACAGTCATCTCCGGCAATGAGTTCAGCTTTTTCACAAAGTCCTTCAACTCAGAAACTGTTTGTGTCTGTATCATGGAAAGCAATATATATTAGAAAGTCTATCCAAATCCATTTTAATTTTCCAAAAGTAATAAAAACTTAATTAACTGCATCTCAAAAAAATTTCAGTAAATACAATTTATCACTCAAGCCGTAAATACTTTTTTCTATTTTAAAATATTGCATCCATCAAACAAACATCGAACTGTAGTATCTCTAAAGATAAAGTATGCTAGAAAAGGTTTTTGAAAACTTCAATTTATTATATTTCGGAAACAACACAATTTCAGTCAATTCACTGATATTACTCACATAAAAAAGGGTTTCAATTACTTTCGTAAAATTGACAGCAGAATCAATGTCCAAGTATACGGCCATCTACTTACAGTAGTTGTCATTTCTGTGTAGTCTTGCTTCATGGAAGTAGCTTTTTGACGCAAAATCTGCAATACTGCAGACAGCAACTAAGAAAATAGAACTACAAGAGAGCCAAAGATTTTTTTTGTTTACTGTGTGTGTGTGTGTGTGAGATATATATATATATATATATATATATATATATATATATATATATAGAGAGAGAGAGAGAGAGAGAGAGAGAGATTATTAAGTTATAACTGCGCTACAAGTGGTAAAAATGAATCAACCTGGACAACAACTTCAAAGTTTAGATCCCGTATCTCCTTAAAAAGCTTGTCACTAACAAAATCCATGCAAATAAATATTATTTCAATAAAAGATTGAAAAAGCAACAAAAACATGATTCAAAACATCCATGTGATAGAAAAACTGTCTCAGTGTATTGCTAACCAGATAGAGCAAGTGAGAAATGTAACTTACCTTGAATTCAGGGGAACTTTGGTTTTTTTCCCTTCTTGTTGAAGACCCATAATAGATGCATCAAGCTCTACAGAGCCATTGTTGATGTGCAGAAACTGCAATCATACAAATTCAGCAAAATAGCCATTGTCACTTCAAACATATTTATAGTATGTGTAAATAATATTTACACAAACTACAATAATAGTTTTCTGAAGATCAATTTATGGCCCCAAAATAATCCATGAAGTTTGCATATAACTCTAAAGCTTCCTTGACAAAATCACCAAAACATGCAATTGAAAAGCTTCCACATTGTAATTTGCAACATCACAAAACTTGTTTGGGGGATATTCTCAAAAGAAAAGCCCGATCAAATAACACAGCTTAATCTTCTATGCAATAAATATTCATTCTTAAAAAGTGTATGCTGATTCTGCATTAACTTGCCTCATCAAGTAGTCCCTCGTATGTTAATTGGGAACACAAAGGAGTAACCATGTCCACCTGCATTTAGAACATACCCAAATTCAATGACCACCATTCATGTGGACACCACTCATATCCAAACAACTGAAATAGTAGGACCTCAAAAATAATGTAAGTTAATGTGAACAGAGAAAATTAAGCATGCATAAAGAACTAGTAATGAATTGTTTAACTTCAAATTTTTCAATCTCATTTATGTACAAAAATCTTTCATTAACATCTTTTTATGAAGTAATGAAGGATAAATATATTGGACGGGAAATGCCCTCCTAAAGCAGTAGCAACAAATGCATAAATAACTCAGTACAAGGGCACGAAGCATAACATCCCCAAAGACACTACCAATCATGAAGAATGGAGATGAGATGGAAAACAGGTTGTACCTCTCTATCCAAAAGGATTAGTGTATTTATCTCTGGCACAACGATCTGTGTAAACAAAGAGAAAACAAACAGAGGATTATATGGTGTATTTTAAGTTTTAAATTGAATACAATTTAAACATAACTTTTGTTTATTATTCTGCTATTCTAACTTGAAGAGCAAAAATAGCGTAGAGATAAATTACATCAGATGAGTTAACTGGTTCCTCAGCTTGCATTCGGTTTAGGATGTCTGCAACACACACAGATGATTTTCCTTTTGCCCTCACATTTGGTATCACTCCAAAAGAGGACTACAAAAAATGAAGTGAAAAAGTTATAAGAAAGTACATACACACAAAGCTTGATATCATGTTAATTCGATGTTAATGATCATGATGGTATTTCATAAAGCGACAATTGTAAGGGATTACTCCCTTTTTCTTGATGCTAATTGTTCATGTCTAAAGTAAAATTCAACTATATGCATTAAAAAGTACAACCTCAAGTTTGCGAATAGCTTTAGCAATGTGCCAAAGTGATCCTGTATCACCGTCAACTTGGCATTCCTACCATAGAAAGAAGGCAAACAATAATAAGTAATCAGTCAAAGCAAATACTGAATGTAAGTAAATTCGATAAATTACAACACTGAAAGAAACTAAAGAAACTCTATAAATAAGTCACAAAGAGCAGAAGTATTAATATCAAGCTTACTTTATAAGAAAGATCAAGTCCAAATGATAATACATCTTCATCCATTGGTACAATATACAAGGGATATTCCCCAATTGAAACCAAATGATGTAATTTCTCTTCCTCAAGAACCTACACAAGAAAAATATTCATTTATGCGTGGCAGAGATATCATGTTTAAAATAGAAGTATCATGCCCAAGTAGGAAAATTATTTGTTTCCAATGAAAGCTTACTTTCTCACAAACAACAGTGCGTCGGGGGACAAAATAAACATGATATTCTCTTTGCAGTCCTTTCGATAGATCATTATGAATATTAGAACATATGAATCTCATCAACTTGGGCTGAGCATGCACAAGGTAAACTACTTTGCTGCTGTCAGTCTGAATTGGATCACCAGAAAGATGTCGCAATTCAACTCCATGCTCCTGCTTGTAATTCAGTATGAACTCTCAATATCAACAAAAAATTAATACAAGCAAACAACAGTCTATTCAGAAAACAACTACGATTTTTTGTTAAATAACCGTTAAAGCACCACCATAACTCTCTAACATGGAATCTCTAGACCCCTCCACTATATACACAAACATATGTATAAGACAGATTATTCATGAATTGATATCCCGTTACATAAAACCCAGTAGAGTAGTAAGGGCAAGCAAAGTGCCTTGAGAATGGATGTCTGTATAATAAGCGAGAGAGAATCCCCGAGCTTCGGATCAATGACCAAACACTTCTTCCCTCGAACCTACAAGAACACGAGATAAAAATCACACACACTTGAGAACCCAGTGTTCAGTGCCGTTACAGTAAAACCGATCAAAATCAAAATAAACGAAAAAGTCAATAGTCGAAAACATCAAATCCTAAATCGAAATCACATAGGCGAACAGAACTTCAATTTTCTACGAACAACAAAAACGGAGAAATTCAGAAGCAATAATTACATTCTTGAGGATGTTGATGAGCTCCTTTTGGGACTGTTCCCTGAACGCAAATAGAATAAACAACGATTAAAATGAATTGAAGTTGAAATTATGAATATTGTGAACGTGAAAAAAATAATGGGAGGATGAGTAAGTGGGGATTTGACCTAATGGATGTGAGATTGACGGGGGCATTGTCTAGGTTGGGAATCTGAGCCATCGAAAAGAGGTGCCTCTGCTGCACTATCCAACACCACTACACAATTTTCGTTTTCGCAGAAAGTTCGATCAGAGGAGAATCATAGTTGCAACTATCAGGGAAAAAACACTTTCTCTTTCATTTTATTTGAGTTTCTTAGCTGAACAAGAATTTAAGTTTCTTGGTTGAAGAAAGAAATAGGATTGAGGAAGACAAAAATATAAATGTGTTTGATTAAAAAATATATATATAAATAAGATGTTACGAGAATGTGTATATATTTAAATTTTTTTCACTCTTAATTATATTTTAAATTTACAATAATGTATAGTGAGATACTTCAATTGTTGTATACATATCATATAATTATATTTTATTCTTAGTTTTGTTTTAAAATATTTTAAATCTCAAAGTATTCTTTTCATATATATATATATATATATATAATTGAAAAAAAATTAAAATGAAATAAAATACTCATTTACTTAAATTACTGTACACATCATTACTTCAATATATAATTAAGTTTTTTTTTTTCATGTAAGTATGTCTTTTATATTATTTTTCTAATGTTATTATCATTCAAATTAGGATCACACATCAAGTATAAAAAATGTTTTTATTTAACTAGATATATATAATTAAAATTAATATAATTCATTGGTATAACAAAAAAAATTAAACATAAAATAGCACCTTGGTTTCCTCTAGTTTAATATACAAAATTTTTAAAGTGCTTTCAAATTATGGAATAACTGTGTAGGAAAATAAATAAATAATGGTTTTGCCCGACTTAATGTAATTGTAATATTAGTGTGGATAAAAATATGATTACTTTCCATTCTTTTAATCTCTCGAAGTTAATTTTTTTTTAACAATATTGCTTTACATAACTAGTCAAACTGACCATTTATTCACAGATAAATCTAAATTGCTTTCTCAAACTATATCTTTTATGTGTAATTATATATTTTATGTGTAATGGTTTATGATGTAAAATTTATTAATGACATTTTATACTTTTTATATTTTGTAATCAATTGAAAGACTCATTCAAATATTTTGGTTAATTTTGTGTTTTTGTTGTGGTGGTTCATTTATATATAAAATATTGAGTATATGATTATAAATTTGATTATTTAGCTGCCAAAAATATGTTTGAAATGATTTTTTGGGATTGTAGTCATTATAAATATGATAATAAAAAATGTCTTAGTTATGAAAAAATAGATCTATATTATATGATTTAATTATTTTTTTTATTTTACATAATATTGTATTAGTCATATGAACTTGTTAATATATATATATACTTGTCTGATTTTTTTTTCCACAACACATATCAGTTTATTAATTCATATAATCTAATTTAATCGATTTTTTTTCACACTCATGCGTAGTCATATAAATATGTTAATATATATGATTTGATTCAATTGATTTTTTTTTTATATGAATCTCCTTCAATGACTAATAGAGTGAGAATATTGATCAAATTCACAAATAATGTGCATTCACAAACATTAATATTACATAAACATCCATAATCATTCCTTCAATTTAATTCAAATTTATTTAATAAAATCAATAATTACAATATCTAACAATAATACTTAAAGTAGTTTTTCTTATCTAATATCTTTAAAAAAAACATCTAATTATATTTCCTCATCTAACATTTAAAAAAAGCTATACAATTGACTTTTTTTTACCTAACATTAAAAAGAAAATGCAATTAGCTTCTTTTACTTCAATTTAAAAATATATTTTACACATAATGTATAACATTTATAAATAAGAAAGAATAAGGTTTAGAGAAAAACCAACAAAAAATGAAAATAACCGTTTCTTAAAAAAGGAAGAATAAGGTTTAGAGAAAAACCAAAAAAAAATGAAAATAAGACATTATTTTTTCTCTTTAACAATAAGACATTGAGATATTATTTTACTTATGTTCTAATATGTTTTTATTCTATAACTATTTTTTAGGATCTAACTATACATATTTATTTAAATATTAAGTAATTGACATTATTTTAAATTTATATATTATTATAGATTATCAATTTTTAATTAATTAACTTTGCCAAAAGGAAGTTTATAATTTTATATATATATATATATATATATATATATATATATATATATATATATAAAACTATAAATTGTTTAATATTTTTTTCTATTTGAACATAGTGGACTGTAAGTTGTTTCGAAAAGATACATTATACACAAAATTTAAAATGAGAATATTCATAACTTATTTTTCCCTGATTTGGTTATACTGTTGTGTCGATATCAAATGATCTTTAATAGTTATTTCATTGAAATATAAAATACTTGACAACTCCTTACAATTTGGTAGGAGTTGAGAGGTGAGGTATAACAAATTGATATATGGGTTCTATTTTTTTAATTAAAAATTAAAATAAACATAAATTTTGTTATTATATTATTTAAAATATAAATATATAACAATATTATAATTTTAATATTTAAAAATTACTTTTCAACAATTAATTATAATAAAAAATATTTAACATATAAAAATAATAAATTTTTGATTTATTAATAAAAATTTACAATTTATAAAATTAAATATGTTTTTAAAAATATATATTTTCAAATAAAAAACAATACAATTATAAGATTATAAGTGTGAGTAAGAAATTTAATTGTGTCATCTTAACACATAAATATAATTTTCAATATTCACCCCACCAAACAAACATATAAAATATTAATTGCAGTAATTAATTCTAGTAAGGTTTAGAAACTTTAAAATAACCAACAAAATTCATCAACAGTTATCCCGCTCATTAATCTTTTAAAAAAATTGAAATTTGGTTAACTTTATAGTTATAGAATTTAGATATTTTGATATAATAAAATAGAATAATATAATATAAATGAAAAATAGTTAATATAATACAATAGTTAAAATTATCAATAGTTAAACTTTGTATTAGTAGAAATATAATATCACATTTCAAAATAATATAATATAATAAAATAACATAACCGTAATTTCGCACAGTAACAAGGATTACACGAAATAAATATAATATAACGTTGTACGCTAAATTTTATAGTGATGTGAGTATCAATAAATCACAGCTTCCACAAGTTAAGCTAATTATGGAAGTGAGGAAAAATATAAACTAAAAAAACTCTTCATCAAAGTTTCTAGGAATATGAATTCACATGCTCAATAACGTAATATAGTCATACATTGATAATTAGAAGACTTTGCAAATAATAATAATAATAATAAATAAATAGATATATAGATAGGTCTGTTTCTGTACCCATAATTGAGTAGAAGATCACAAGTCATACACGCAACCTGTAATACTGTCCTCGCCGGAAAATCGCCACCGCCATCAGGTCCGTTTTCTAATGGATTTAACTTCTCACTTTCCCTATCGTCGCTGAAAGCTTATTATTGCAGTGATTGATAAAGATTTAATCGAAAAAACGAGTAAAAAAAGAGACTGTTTACTTTGAATCATTGCCTCATATTTTTGAAGGAAAATTAGAACAGTACTTTCAGGTTAAATTTGGAGAACAACGAATTAAGACGTGATATAACTCTATATAGGACAGAAACTGAGGAAATACTTTATGTAAAATTGGAATTTTGTTATTTGCTTTTACCATTAATTACTATTAGAAAATTAATTTTTTGCATGCATGACATATTGAGATTCTAAGTCGTATAACGTCTGTTTGTTGAGGAAAAAAAAATTGTTCTTTTGTTTAACTATCTGACTACGCCATTTATGGATCGACAGATCTATGTGAAAGCCACTGATTTCTATGGATTATCTTCGTAATATTTCATACGTTTATGTTCATATTTGGTCCTTTGATAATCCGATTTGACTGGAATATTTTCAGTTTATCAAAATTAGATGGATAACAATACTTGGAAACCTAATCAAGGTACTGAAGCCAATATGGATACAACTGATTGGAGGGGTGGACTGCAGCAAGAGTCACGCCAAAGAATTGTAAACAAAATGTAAGATTCAGTTTTAATACTGTCTCACTGATATCATTTGTAATTTTCATGAGGATTGTGGTCTTCTTTTCTATTGATATATGAATTTATATGAAAGAACATATGCAAATAATCATGAAATCATTGATAGGGTTAGTGGGACAATTTGGTTAAAATCATGCGTGCCTTGTAAGATTGTATCATTTTACATCCTGGCAAGCTGAACTCTTGTATTGTGATTTACCATGCTCAATTATGGGATCTCATTAGAATGCAGTCAAATTACCCTTTTTCTCTCCTATTATCAAATGGCCCCTGCCATTGACTGCCTTAACCCCATCTGAAAATCACAAGGTCCCACTCTTTTCTATCTTTTAATTCTATGTTTTGGCTTCTCTCACAGTGGCTGAACTGCTGAATAAATTTTTTAATCACTTTTTATCTTTCAGAATTGTTCTAACATTATCTTGTTGACTTATTATTAAATTTAATTCTATTAATCAATTATTGTATGAACTTTTATGAATTATTTCTATCATGTTATGAATTTTAATTTCACTCTTTAGTTGTCTATAAATCTATGATTATGGATTTTCAATTTAAGTTTTTTAATGGTGTGAGGTTGTTTTCTTTATCTATGTTGTTTTTATGCATATGTATTATTTATAATTATTTTTAGGTAGAAACATAGGATCTTATGATTTGAGTTACTGGTTTTCACTCCCTCTTGATACTAGGCAGTATCTTGAGTTTAACAACCTTGGAGTGGGATATAGTCATACTTGGGGGTTGAACACTATGACCGGCAAACACAACTTCAAAGTTTTTTCAATTATTTGGTGTTATTGCACAATGTGTTAGAACAAACTTTTGCTACCACAGGTGTGTCCTTAGAATATGGGGCACTTGCTTATTCGTTTTAGATGTCTCAAAGGAGGAGTATCTAATTTGGTGTGTTGGTTGGAGGTTACAGCCATATTTTCATAGAGGAACATGTTTGTCTTTTCATACTAATTTAGGATTGTGTATTTTACTCTTGAATAGGTTATACATATTTTCTTTCCATAGAGAATGTGTGGTAGATGGATATTTAGTGGAAAAGTAGGATGCTTTTTTCTTAGAGTTCATATAAGCAAAGGAAACTTAAATGCATATGGAGCAAGATAACAATTGGAACCTGAAATCAATTATTAAGAGGCTTGTTGAATCAATGATTCTAATCACAAGATCAATATAAGAAGAGGAACAAGTATAGGATATAGAATTCAATACAAGAATGACATAGAATTCGAGCTAGCGGAATAGAATCATTAACAAGACCATAACTATGAATGGAAATGAACTAGAATAGAATTGAACGAAAAGTTATAGAGCATAAGAACATGAATACAAATTAAAAGAGAAAAGGTGGAAAATACTTAGATGGTGGAAGAAGCAAGGCCCGCCACTTGAATTTGAAATTCCTCCTTCATCTTCAACATAAGCACCAAGGAAGAATAACCACTTGGATTTCTGGAAATCAAGATAAAACTCATGGATGAGAATTACTCTCACAAGTGCTTCAAACTCTCTCAATTTTTCATATATTTCAAAAGTTATTTACAAAGAAAGGGAATTGCTTTTTAGGCACTCATGCTAGCATTGGCCAAAGATGTTACAGGAAAAAGAGAGGGAAATCTAAATATTTAAATTTAAATTACCTAGATCTTTTCAATGACCAAGATTAACCCCAGATCTTTATGTTTGTATAACACTTTCCATGTGTGTGTAACTCTTGTCTTGTTTCTCTCTTCTCTTGGCCGAACTTGATGCTCCTCTTTGGGCATGATTGAATTTTTAAATTGAGGTCCAATTATAGTCTAAAATACAATTACTATTTGCACCTTGATATCACAAAGAAATTAAAGGACTTATGTTTTCCAAGTCTAAGAAGTATAAAATAAAGAAAATGAAGAACTATTTTTATGAGCAAAAGTATTTTCTCTTTTTGCTGGAATTATGTATTATTCTTCTTTTTCCTCTTTTTCAGTCATGCAATCATCAGATTTGTACGTATAGAAGAAACTATCTAAGTTATCGAAACAATCCTGCTGCTTGCATCCATATCTGATATCCATTCTACTATATTTGTTTTTTGTTCTGAATGTGTATGATTTCGATGATGACTTCTTACATTTTAAAGAGCTTTTAACATTTTAGGTTTGACTATTGAACATAAGTTTTTCTATAATTTATATTATTTTATTAAACCGCTTTCCTCATTTTCTACAGAATGGACACATTAAAAAGACATAATCCTGTTTCTGGTCAAGAGGGATTACATGAACTTCAGAAGATTGCTCAAAGGTTTGAAGAGAAGATTTTTACAGCTGCAACAAGCCAGGTACGTATTTTGATTTCAGATTTACCAACTTATGGTTATGTATAAAAGATTGATAGTTTGATATTCCCTTATTGCAGTCTGATTATCTACGGAAAATATCTTTGAAGATGCTTACTATGGAGACTAAATCCCAGGGCACCATGGCCAACCCTCCAAACCAAGGTGGTCCAAGTAATAAACCTCCCGATCCAGGTTAGCTTTTATTGACGTTGGCATAGTGGCAATGTTCTCATTCTAATGTTTCTAGTTCAGCTTAAGTTGTTGCAACCGTATTGTGTCCTATTGATGTGAAGTATCACTAACATTTTATTTTTGTCTGCTGGTGTTACATATGATCCTGATTTTTGTTTTTGAGTCTTTGTTCCTTTTAAATTTTTCGATTGCTATCAACATTTTAAAATTTATCTCTAAAAACGTTTAAAAACGTTGCAGTGTCTGTTTAAATCCGTTGTTAACTTGCAATTTTGGTTTCGTTTGCCGTTGCCACTTGTTTCCATATTGATTTTAGTATTTTGTCTTTGATCTTGATCAAAGAAATTTTATTTTTAATTGTTTGGTTTGATCTTGAATACCAAATACATGTAAGATATTTTTTTCATCTTGATTACGTCTCTTTGAGTTTCTTTTAGCTTTCTTTGATATTCAGTGATGCCTTTTCGTTGTTTTGTTTCCTCAAGTCTCGTTATGAAGCATTTAGTCTTGAAAGATGTTTGGTTAAGATTATGTATTGGTTTGAGCTAAGTGATTGATTTCGTTGTTTTTTTTTTCACTTTTAATTATATTTTGAATTTACAATAATGTGTAGTGAGATACTTCAATTGTTGATCATATAATTATATTTTATTCTTATTTGTTTTAAAATATTAATATTTTAAATCTCAAAAGTATTCTTTAAATATATATATATATATAATTGAATTTTTTTTAAAATGAAATAAAATACTCATTTACTTAAATAGCTGTACACATCATTACTTCAATATATAATTAAGTATCTTTTCATCTAAGTATGTCTTTTATATTATTTTTTAACATTATTTTCATTCAAATTAGGACCACACATCAAATATAAAAAATAATAATACATACTTTTATTTAACTAAATATATAAAATTAATATAATATTAAATATAATTCATTGGTATAATAAAAAAGTGCAAACATATATATAAAATAGCACCTTTGTTTCCTCTAGTTTAATATACAATTTTTTAAAGTGCTTTCAATTTATGGATAACTGTGTAGGGGAAAATAAATAAATAATAGTTTTGGCCTAACTTATTATAATTGTAATATTAGTGTGGATGCGAGTCTGATTACCTTCCATTTTTTTTAACTTCCATTTTTTATCTCTCAAAATCATTTTTTTGAACACATAACTAGTCAAATTGATCGTTTATTCACTGCACTATAAATCTAAATTGCTTCAATCTAAATTGATTTGTAATCTGTATCTTTTTAAGTGTAATGGTTTATAACGTGAAATTTATTAATGACATTTTACACTTTGTATGTTGTGTTGAAATACATTACAACAGAGAGGATTTCAGGAGGACCAAGATCATTATTATAGGGAAATACATGATCAAGTTCAGGGCCATTGTGGTTGTGATGCGGGGACGTTGCCTTGTGCTTTTTGTTCTTCATGATTATTATCATTGTTGATGTCATGTTCATGTGTCGTTAGAGTGTGTATGTTATTTTCATCATCACTACTAAAGATGTAAAATAATTCAGTTGAAACATAACAATTGGATGCTGGCTGATTTTATCTTTTTGTTGTGGTGGTTCAAAATATAATATATATATATATA
>Ga0209700_103446_pt1 | contig 30270 bp, 7 predicted proteins | sample SiratroredBW_FD_187528 | JGI IMG/M metagenome (GOLD analysis project Ga0209700, IMG submission 187528) | Root nodule microbial communities of legume samples collected from California, USA - Siratro red BW (SPAdes) (version 2) | ecosystem: Host-associated > Plants > Roots > Nodule | place: USA...
TATATATTATAATAATTAATTATAAAAAATTAATTTTATAATTTGTAGTTTTTTATTTTTATAATTATTATTTATAATTTTATTTTTAGTTTTAAAATAATTTTAAGTATTTTATTTTTATAATTATTTTAATTTTATTTATTATTTTATAAGTTAGAAAAAAAAAAAACTTTCGTTAATAAATTCACTCTTGTAAGTGAAGAAAGATTTTGAGAGATTTTTTTTTTAAATTTTTTTTATTGTTTTAATTTGACTCCTTTTTTTTTTTTTTTTTTTTTTTTTTTAAGTTTTCATAGAAACAAAAACATTTTAAGTGATATTCACGAATAAAACTTAATTATCACTAAAGCAGCAAATCGGAAAAAACATAGTCAATTCAAATAAAATTATCCTTTACAAGCTCAACTTTCATGCATTCTCCTTATGAATATGTTTTTTTTTCTTCTTATGTAGTCCCTAAACTCACATCTCAATATATTGTTCTTACCTTTTAAAATTTGAATTCTTTAAAACAAGCTGATAAAATCACATTGAATATGTATATTAAATTGTGATAATTAAATTATTTTCACTTTTTTACAATATTATGTTAGAATAATTAATAATTGTTTTCTACTATTAATATTTCTTGTGAAGTACTCTTTCCCCCTTTTTATATAGGCACTCTTTCCCTTCTAATATTAAAGGAAAATGAACTACCATGTTTTTTAAAATAAAATATGAACTATAAAATTCTTTGAAACAAATTCATGTTCTTTATGGATATACTAAAATAAGAAGCTCCGTTTAACTAGTGGATAAAATAAATAATTTCAGTTGTAAATGATAAAATTAATAGGTACTAAATTATGTACAAACATAATAAATCATATTATTGGTATTTTTAAATTTTATACCATAATTAATGTGTTTTTATTTATTCCATGATATGCAATGAGATTCTCTTTTAAATTAAATTAGTATTTTTCTTAATCAGCAATGAACAAAACTTTCGGAATCTTTTCAACCGATTTAAAATAATATCAAATAGAAAAAAATTAATTATCATTATGTAACATTTCATTAGTTATACCATTTAACATTCTTTTGAAATTAATAATCCAAGTACCTAATGTCTGTAAATATTTGAATGGTGCAATACTTACTAACCCAAGCACAACAAATTCAATTAATAAAAAAGGACGAGCTTGAACATTTATGATGTTGATAACTTTTACTTCATTCCTTATATTTATGACTTGTTATTATTCATACTTATATATTTATGAATTCATCATCAAATATTTTTTTAAGGTGTGGCCACACCGAAATAATGTGTTAAAATATATGTAAGGCATGAAATGTAGAAATAACATAGAAATCCAAACCAAATAGATATTTAGGAATTATTTTTATTTTTAACTTAATTAAATTTCAAGTAAGTATCGTATAAATTTTGGATAATTTTGTTAAAAGAATTGTTATATTAAATGTTTCTAATTTTTTTTTTTTGTCTAATGACTTAACATGATCATTATTTTTTTTTTCTCTTTAATCTTCTCCAATTAGTTGGTCACTCTTAAAAAAAAATTAAGTTGATCGATAGGTCAAAAACAAAAATATAGAAATAAGAATCACTTCATCTCATTGCTAACACAATAAAATACTTAAACAAAAATAAAGAAATAATTTAATACTAAATAAAACGAAATTTTTTAATAAAAATCAAATAAATAAGAATATCGAAATTTACTAAGATGCATTTAAATTAATTAAACTTAATTAGCTTATTTTTTTGAATAAAAATAATATGCTTATGTGCTGGAATGAGTTGGGCTCGTAGCTCGCTTGCTGGACCCTTTTGTTTGGCCCAATTATAACATTTTTCTACAAGTTATTAATGATTTATCATTAAAAAACCAAATAATTAATCCCAACAATTTTCTTCGCCCAGAAATAAATCTTAATGTAAATATAAAATAAATTTCTTGAAGTAGTAGGAGAAAATCAATTTTTTTTTTTGTAAACATTTATAAATTTAATAGGCAAACACATATTATTTGGACATATCGTATTTATAAATAACTTATATTACTTGTATAGGCATTTTGAAAATTTATACAAATAACTTATAGTAATTTTTAAAATTTTACATCAGCCCAGAGCAAAAATAGTTCATGTTGTTTATCTGTTAAAAGTGACTATTCATTCTTCTTTCAAGTTTTCCAGTTCCACAATCACAATCTCCCTTAAATGAGAATGGCTTCCTCGGCTTACAAAACCCTAACGATCCACAAAATCATTTAGAATTCATCAAACTCTATTCTTAGTGGTCTTCATTTTTTCCTCTTTGGGTTCTAACCCATATTTCCATCAAAGTTTTTCAACTAATATTCTCATCTTTTATAAATCCACTCATTTTAAATATTCTTTTTACAATTATACTACAAACCTTCATGCAAACTTCCATAATTCTCATAGATAGTTATTTTGTTGTAACGATAATTAGATGAATGAATCAAATTGAAAAAGAAATACAAATTCAAAGACTCAATTTTGTAAAACAGTTTAGAAAACCTAATTGAAATTTGTGAAGAAGTCTTGGTTAGAAAAGGTTAAAAGTTTCTGAGGTGGGGTATTTGGCACGCCGCGAAGACTATTTTTTTTTTTCTTTTTTTTATGTTCTTACTAGGTAGGACCACCTGAGTTGAAAACTTTAATTGGACCAAAACGTGTTTTATGCTCCAAATTTTTAGACTCGTGTTCAAAAACAGAAACATTATTAATTCGTAGTACTAAATTATTGTTCTGTTCTGACATCTGCGTACTGTGTTTGAAAGAATTGCTCCTTCCGAGAAGGAGAAGGACAAAGATGGAAAGACTTGGAATTCCAAAGTCACAGTCAAGCTGCTCGTGCTACATGTCACACCACTTTAATTCACCTTTTCTTTTTTGCTTTGGCTCATTATTAAAATCTACTACTCATAAGATACTTTTATTGTATAAATAAATGATTGAATATATTATACTAGGAAACATCTTATTCATATAATTTTGCACTGAAATATTATATCTCATTTGGGGTTTTACAAAATTTTATACTATTCTTTTACTCGTTCTCTAATAATTTTTTAGTATAAATGTCACAAACTCGGTATTATAAATTTATCACATGGATAATTTAATTTTTGTTAGAAAATACTATACTAAAAAATATTAATAAATTATTAGTAATTGGGTATTTCTGTTATGTATTTTACCTTCGTATAGCAAGTAAAGCATAATACACCAACATTTATCGCATTTTACTAAATTTTAAAATTTTCATTAAATTCAAACGTAAATTTATTTTAGCATAAAAAGGAAAAAGAGTGGTCTGTTCCCAGGTATGAACTCATGAAAAGTAAGAGAAAGAAAATGAAAAAAAAAATGATAGCTACTTTTTGCTCCTTCAAAAAACTATATGTATAGGTAAAAGGACATTTTTAAAAAATGAATAAAAAAATCTCTCTTCCCCTTTTCATAAAATTAAAAACTAAAAGGACGATATGATGTTTTTTTTTTTTTTTTCACTTCTCTCACACTAAAAAATAAAATCAAATTCCTTGGTTGCACCAAGTTCTTTCTCTAATATTAAGAAAATACTTTACATGTTGTAAGTGCAATTTAATTAAATTAAAATCTTATAGTATTACTTATGCGATTTCGTCTACGCGTTTAGCTAATTCCTGAAGATAGATAACTACTACTAGACGGAATTTCATTCTTGATTAATTTAAGTTCACGCACGTTCCTATAACTAGAGTAATCAATAGTAGTATTCAATAATTAAATTAGGACACTTTAAGTACATAATAAATTATTAATTTATGTACCAAGTCACGACAAAATAGGGTGACATACACCAAAAGAAAAATAGAAAACGAAGGTAAGAATACCCAAAATTCGTAAGCATGTTGCGTCAAATAATCATCACAGTATTATCATATCGTTCTGATTATTGAAGTTCTTTCACTGCAGTTTCAATGAATCCCCGTATTAGAAGGATTGGTTGACTAAGATAAAGCTTAATTAATATTTAATTTAAAATCATGTACCAAGAAGAATAAGCCAAACAACCATTCTTTTATTTCTTATTCTTGATAACAAAACTTAAAATAATTATCAACAGGTCAATCCCACCACTTTTAATCCGATCCATTTTAATATGATCTCAACCTAAAAATTTTGACTCAAATAATATAGTAAAAAAGTTAATATTTTAATTTTTTATATTAATTTTTAATTTGAAAAAGTGGGTTGGATGAGCCAGTTATCCTTGCCCCCACTCTGGCCTACCAGTTTAATGAATAAGAGCAAATTATTTAGTTAAAAACATCAAACCAAAATACGAAATTATCACACACCGAGAAATCCAAACTCGCTTTCTCATTTCAATGTAATAAGACCAGTTCTCCTCACAAACTTCTACTAATTAAATCAATTAATTATACAAGATAGTATGTTACTATTATCTAATAAAAATAATTAATGATGGCACAATGATGATTTCAAGATTTTTTTTATTCAATATTAATCATAATAAGAGAATTATTTGGTCAATGTTTTCCATAGTTTGCAAATACTAGATCTATTTAGTGGTTGTCAAGGTGAGTCAACTAGCTCACACAAGTTGGTTGATCATAGGTTGAGTTAAAATGGAATCAATTAAATCTAACTTATTTTTTGTTGAGCTTATTTTGTAATCCAACTTTCAAAAAGTTTGTGGGTTGATTCATTTAATTATGTTTTGTTTTTCTAACTTATTCTATATATTTATTGAACTACAATTAAAATAGATTTACTAAACTCATTATTTATAACAGTACTTTATCCATTTCACAAAGCATTCTCACAAATATGGTGGTAAGGAAAAAAAAAATCAAAGTGTCAACTTATATAATTGAAGAAACAAATAGTAAGCATTCAAACTTATTGAGCCATATTCTAATTTTTAAAAAGATTAAATTGTCCACCTACATAATTAGAAGTAATTAATAAATAATAAACAGTAGTTAAAAAATAATAAATGATTATTATTAGTAGATTATAAATCAACTCACTTTCAATCGGCTAAAACCCTTTTAATTACTGAGTTAAGTGAGACAGATTCAATTTAATCTCAATTTTTACAAAATATGTATTTTTTTTCTAACTTGACCCAAGTTATATTCATGATGAATTAGATTGACTTAGAGATTTGAACTTATCTTAACACTTATTAACACTTATAGTATTTAGTACCATAGACAACACAACCAACATTTATTAGAATTTATGAATAATTGGTATTTAGAGGTTAAGGTAATGATATCATTTATTTATTATACTTAGTTTAATTATTTTTTGTAAGAAAGGACAAGTTACAACCTATCATTTATTTTATTTGACAAATGGTTGTTTAATCTGATTATCTTATATGTAGTGAAATTATATTTTAAAATTTTTTTTCTTTATTTTAATATGTTATTGATTTTGAAAAAGTTTATTCACTTCATTTTAGGTCGTAGCATTTATTATCATTCTTTTCTATTATTGGTATCTATATATTGACAATCTAATTTTTATTTATTTTTTAATGGTTTTCTTTTTCAAACTCCTATATTTGAGTTAGAATATCCTTGTACTTTATTTTTGTAATAATTTTTGTTTACAAATTAAGGGTTATGTTTGCAACTAAGTACTTAATGAATAATAATAATAATAATAATAATAATAATAATAATAATAATAATAATAATAATAATAATAATAATAATTATAATAATCTAATAAAACAATACTATCTATCAGTCTCTTAACAGTTTTTTAAATTCTCGTAAGACTGGAATGAATCAACGAGTCTTATGCCATTTTAGCGAATTATTGACTTTATATATATAATTCCAAAATATTTTTATTAAATAAATTTAAATATTAAGTCAGATCAAACATAAACAATTTTGTTTAAGTCTATTTTTTATGACGCTTGACCTAAAATTATATGCTGTTGAAGTGAGTCTATTAAGCCGGATTTAATTATGGCTTTAGATAATGGTTAAGTATTTGTTTTAAGTGATGATTTTAAAATTTGAATCTGGCTTATAAATAACGTTTCTTATGGTTGTTACAGTTACGTATGGATATTAACCTAATTAACTAGGCTTTAACAATATGTAAACCATTCATTACAAAACTTGACTTAAATAAATTCTAAATGAGTTTTTACGTGGTTAAGTTTAAGAATTTCATTTATAATTTAGATATTTTTTAAAAATAACTGTCATAAATTGTGAAAAGTGATCATTTATATGGGAATTGTTTTGGAGTTGTTTGTCATGACCCCATTAAATGAGGTGATATGATTTAGAAAATATGCATAATCATTTACTAAAAAATAATAGTTGAGAGTGAAAATAACATTTATAATTATTAATAATTTTATCTATTAATTTCTAGATCATTATTATAGTTTGTCAAAATCTTTCAATCCTGTTTACACTTTAGCTAGTTTCATCCTGGGTCCTAACAAAGTCATCTTCTTCTTCTGTATGACCGTGGAATTAATTCCAAAGAACTGATCTAACTTAGTCAATGGTATAATATATATATATATATATATATATATATATATATATATATATATATATATATATATATATATATATATATATATATATATATATAATACAAAATAAACATGATCATTCTTTAACAACCAATATTCTTTAGATTTAAGAAAAACACAACATTGTTTCGTTTAATGGCTGACGAAGTCCTGGTCTATCTCAAAAGTCTGGCTCTTGCCATTTATCTTTAGTTATAGTTTAAATACGTCTGTATTTATGTTTTTGTCCAAGTGTTTACACACACATGTGAACAGTATTTATTTTTCTAAAATAAAATTTAAAGGTAGAAAAAAGGGCTGTATCTCTTTGGGAGTCTTTGAAAGCGTGTATCTCTTGGAGAACATTCTAAATTACATCAGCAAATATCTTAAATGAAAAGTAAAATTTTCAATAGAGTTACTACTACAAAAGAGTTTCCTATCTAATAAATAACGTTTGATTTTTTTTTTTCTTTGGATGACTTGTTATTTAAAAAAGACTAATAAATGATAAAATTAATAATGAAAAAAATAGTAATTAAATTAATGATAAGTAAGTTTTTTTTATCTGCTATAATGATAGGTAAGTTACTTATAATGATTATTATTTAATGGTTTAAATAGAATTTATTATATATATATATATATATATATATATATATATATATATATATATATATATATAATCACTAAAAATAAGAGAAAATTCTCTACTTGATAAGTACATAGGTTTCTTTATCCTAAATCCATTAAAAAAATTATATAATAATGAGTCAAAAAGAGTAAAATTTTAAATTATAATTCATCTAATTGGATCTTAGAGGAATGAAGAACCATCTTACATAGAAAAATAATTTGAGTCATCTATCTTATTGAACTCTAGATCATCAAAGAGTAATCTCTTTGGAAAAAAGTAACACATACTCTTCAATACTCTTCCTTTAACATAAGGACCTAAAACTATTTTAAAGAGTAAAAATAGTACAAGTGAGATGAAACATAAATATTTTATTATTAAAGTGTAAAACTTATAAATAGTAAAACTTGATTATGTAAACTTCATTACAAAAGAATCATCATCGTGTTAAAAACTATTTTCTTTTTTTTCTGACTGATTCTGATCAATTTGTTCATTCTTTAAAAGATAAGGACCTAGGTGTAGAATAATGCTACCTAATTAAAATCTTTATTTACTGTAAGTTCTTCTTTGTCCATTTTCTTTTGAGTTGATTTTGAGAGGTTTTGCTTGTCTAAGGAGGAAGGTGTTTGTATGTGAGCTAAAATAAGTCTCAGCTAGTCCAGGATTATAGAAGTATGTTTGGATCATTGATAAGGAATTTATATGTACAAGTTTAGCTTTTTTGTTCTGTTCTGTGGAGTTAGATGCTTTGGTAACGTGTTAAGCAATTAAACAAGTAAGGAAAGCTAGTTTAGTTTTTAACAGTAACTTAGGTTAGACTATAAGAATGTGAAGGTGATGTGGTTATATTGTTTTGAAATTCTTGTAGGAATTAGTGTAATGGTTTATTTTTTATTTAAATGAGGTTTATCTTGAGTTGATATATTGGTTGATTTATGCTTTGAATGAGTTTATCTTGAATTGGTGTATTGGTTGATTTGTGATTTAAATGAGTTCGCTTTGAAATTGATGTATTGGTTTGATTGAATTGAGAATCTTATTTTATTTTGAATACTTTGAAATGTTGTGTTCATGTATATATTTTGTATAAGATTCGTTAGATTCTGTAGAAACCCTATTTTTTTTGTGCAAATTCGCTAGGTAAGCCAAGTGCTCACTAGACAAAATTTGTTTTATTAAAAATTAGAGAGCTTTGGTCGTTGATTGGTCCTGATGGATTGGTCATTGAACAAGTCAAACTCTCGTTGTGCAAAATTCATTTAATTGAAAACCCAAGAACGTCGTTGGGTGAGTCAATTCTTGTTGGATGATGTTTCTTTTTAAACTCCAGGTGATCTAGTTGTTGGGCGAGTATTTTGTTTGATGGGTGACTTAAAGTTGTTGGGTGTGCTAATGTCTTTGGTTGGACGAGTAGAATGGTGGTTAACAAATTACAACATGTTTTTAATTTATTGGGTGAACCAAATGTTGGCTAAAGGAGAGGGTGTTTTCTAAACTTTGAAGAAACGTAATTTTAAATATTTTGAAATATTAAAATGTGTTTATCTTTCACTATATTATATTTGATCAATATATTGTATTTGAACATTTTTATAATATAATGGGTGATAAATTTCAATTTATTGCCATTTGATTTAAGTCGAATATGTATATATGAATACAAATTTATGGTATAAATCATTGTATATGATATGAAGTATGATATAGACATAATTATTTCTAGGGAATGATATTGGGATGTACAAAATATGTATTGAATTCGAGACTTTTACTGTAGAGATATCCTGACTCTATTGATATATTGGAAGTACATAGAAGAAGATTAACAGGTGATCAGAGTCGAGGAAAGTTCATATGATTTAGTCTGTGGTGTGAAAAATAATTAGTCTAACAGGTTATAAGGATTTACCATGTCATACGAGAGGTCTTAGTTCCTATTGATGTACTTATGTTGGAGAGACAACATAATAAACATAGTATGACACTTGGAGGTCTTTGAGTTAAATTCAATAATGCTAGTAATAAGTACCCAAAACAAAACATTTCATATTCTAATTGGTGCTTGAATCCCATTTTGTGCTTAAAGTCTTTGAAATAACTTTATCTGTGATGCATACGATAAGCTTTTCAGTACTGCTAACACACTGCAGTAGCAGTAGTTGTGGTTATCTTCTATGTTGGAGCATATATTACAACTCATGTCAATGGACCTAAGCCAACAAGTATGAGAAGGAAGGAAAGCAAGATTACATGTGTCAACTTCAAAGTGAAAATGTGGAGTGTTGGATGTTGCTTATAACATAAAAGTTTAAAGGAATTAAGAGTGTACTAGTGTAGTCAATCATGGGGTACATTAGATTGGCTATTAGGAGCACCCTATATCATATTACATTTTTGTGCCCTCCATAATCATCTTAACTAGCACTACACCATGCTCTGTATATATTTTAGGATAGTCAACACATGATACTCAAATAACATGAGGGATTGTGAAGCATAAACACCATTGAAAGTTGTAATTATAACGTTAATGTATGATTGTGTTTGTTAGTTATTAACACAAACCTCATGTAAGTTAATATTGGGTGTTTTTTTTAAGGTGGAAATATGATTCAAAGACTCCATTTTATAATCTCATTAGAAGAATAATTAATAGAGTTAGTCTTTATTGTATAAGGATAAAATTTGTTCTTTGCTGATAAAAAAATCAAAACAATAGATATGTCTTTCTGAAATAGAGTTAAGTATTTCGTTATGTATATCAATAGTGATTTATCTTTCTAACATAAGATGTAAACTATATATATTTGTGAAAATACTTAATTTTAAAATGATTTAAATGACTGAGATTAACTGAAATGTGTATATTTATCAGTTTTTAATAAAAATACTTCTATTAAAGTTTTTTTTTTTCAAACTCTAGCATACTTTGTTTGAATTAGAATTATTTTTTATTATTTACAATGATAGTGTGTTATACGAAAATTATACATATTATACATGAAAAGTCTTACCAAAAGAATATATGTGTAAGTATCCGGTGAGACTATGTGTATTTTAATTCTTTATATTATAAAGGTATTTGAAAAATATCCCAAAATAACTTCAAAATACTTTATTTTTATATATAGCCTTGTTTAACCTGAACTAATACACACCTCGAATAAGTAAGCACCAGTTATCTTACATCATTATTCGTCACTGTGTTTAATACCCTCAAAAATTTTGGTTCTCTGAACAACTGGTAGTAGTTTTTAGAAATAACCTAATAGAAATGACTTTGTCCCCACAGATCATCATAGGTTGGAGTAAAATATTCAGATTCTACCACAGAAGGGACAAGAAGTTCGCTTGGAACATGCGACATGTCAGCCACATATGGCGGCATCCAAAAGTTCTCAACCGTTGCCTCTGCATATGCATCCAGAAAGCCGCCACAGTCATTATCAACAACAACACTTTCGCTGGTTGACCCATGAGGAGACATTGCACAAGAATCACGCACGCTAGCATCTGTACTTTGAATTGCGCCACTACTATCTCCTGACACTATTTCATCCAGATTTATCTCTGTCCAGAAACTTTCATTCATAGACTCTATGTATGAATCCAGAAAACCAAAGTCATCCTCAAACACCATATTTTTCATACTGCAATCATCTGAAGATGTGGAGGAAAACACGCCGCTTGAGGACGAGAGTGGTGAGACTGAGGCTGATGAATTATCAGAAGCCCGGGAATTGGATGGAAGAGTAACAGTAACACCATTATTGTTAGGAACCGAGTCCCTCCCTTGCTTGGATTCTTTATTCTTTGATTTGAAGGCTCTAGCTTCTTCATTTGTCTGTGTGTTTTGTGCAGACCTTTTCTTGAGAGTGGTGTGCCAATGGTTTTTTATTTCGTTATCTGTTCTTCCTGGTAACTCAGCCGCAATAGCAGACCACCTGCAAGTGTTTTCAATATTCACGTCAAGGAACAAGAATTTCTAAGACCATTTTGAATGGTTGGTATTTTGATATAGAGGGTAGATTTCATTGTATTACAGCACAAGGAGGTGATGATATATACCTGTTACCAAGTTTTTTGTGCATTCTGATGATGCATTCTTCTTCTTGTGGACTGAAGTTCCCTCTTTTGACGTTAGGCCTCAGGTAATTCATCCATCTCAGTCTACAACTTTTCCCACATCTTGCCAAACCTAAACATCAATGCAAAGTTAATTAATAACTTTTTACTATAAATTCTCACAATTTTTTTTGGCCTATTTGGTTTTCAGAAGTGTTGAAATATGTACCTGCAAACCGAGGAAGTTGTCGCCAATTCCAGGATCCATATCTAGTGACATAGGCAATTAATTTTCTATCTTCCTCCGGAGTCCAAGTACCCTTTCTCAGTCCACTTTTGTCACAAGATGGGGTTCTCACCATCTTTGTGAGTCAGTGTTTATGTTTCGATGCAAGAGAAAATTTTTGTTCTGTTGGGAAGCGAGCGTGTGTGAGAGAATGGTTTTGTGTCTGACCAGTCACTTATTTATACTCTGAACGCGTTCACATTCCAAAACGTGTTTCATGTTCAATAATAATACAAAAATCCCATAAATAAAAGATTCATGTGACTTGGAATAAGGGTCTTTCTCAGCGGGTACTAACCGTTCACGTGATCATGTTGGGGTACTTACTAGTCAAAGAAAGTGTTTCTCTGCGCTTTCACACATTCGACACTATAATATTATAGGTGGTAGCGACATTATCTGTGAACTGCTACTTAGTACCTTCCACGAACGTAACACGAAACCTATGCGTGCTTTTTTAATTTCACACGTGACTAAAATCTACTAACATAAACGCAACTGAAAATTACAGTCAACTCCTGTAACAGGTGTTTCCCTCTACCTAGAAAATAGTGTTTAGATTACTGGTTGGATTTGAGAAAGTGGAGAAAGAAAGAAAAATTGAAGTTGTTTAGATTAAGAGATGACTGAAAAATGAAGAGAAAATAAGAAAAAAATTTATAAATGATTTGATTAATATAATAAAATTAAAAGAAATTATAAAATAATATATTTATAAAATAACCAAATTATCCTTAATATTATAAAATAAATTTAATTAAAGTTTTAATTTCAATTTAATTATTATTATTTATTTTCATATTTATTTTGATTATTAATTTTATTATTATATAAATTTATTTTACTACTAATATCATTTTTATATTTTATTATAATATTACTATATTGTTATTATTATTATTTATTATTTTTTATTTTTGTTTTTTGTTATTAATATTATTATTATTATATAGATTTATTTTTCTATTATTATTGTTATATAAATTTATTTTATTATATTAGATAGTATAATCTATTATGTTTACGTTTGTAATGTAATTATATAATCGTTTATAATGCATATCACATAACGCAATTGATTATTACATTGTTATTAATGTTAAAATTATAAAATATTATTTTTCAATTTTTTTTCTTATGATGAAAGGTGTTTATGCATCACTTTTACTTTTTTATTGTTGATTTTTTTTAAACTATTTAAAATAAACCAGTTTCATTTGCACTTGTTTTTTATTTGTGTAAACAGTATTTATACGAACACAACGTTAAAAAAAATTAATATAAGAATAACAAATTAACACTTTTTCTAAGGTTAATTCAATAAAGGCTTAAAAAATGAAAGCGATTTTCTGTTTTTTTTTTTTTTTATGAAAGGAAAACTAAAGCATTAGAAAATAAATATTATTTAGAAAATGGAAATCGTATATTTTTTAAGAGGAAATTGTTGGCTTGGAGAAAATATATATAAGCCTAGTATCCAATAAAAATATTTTTAACTTTATCAAAACCAACGAATTTTGTATCATTAAGAATAGATGACTTCACTAAGCCACTTTTTTCTTTTCGGGAAAGTTCTTTCTGAGAGCTATTTTTTTTCTTATTTCAACTCTAATATCATTAAAAATATAATGACTCCACGAAAGCTACTTTTTTTTTTTTTTTGCTGGAAACACGTTGCTGTAAATTTCACTGAAAGTATTAAATCTATGTTTTCCTTCTTGGATGGTAATTTCTTTGCAATATCTTATTCAGGCCATGTCAATACCCATGTGGGGATCAATCCTTCATTTAATTGCTTTTTATTAAAAAGTTATATTAAGTAACATTTTGTTAGATGTATACTAATTTTTTCGCAATTAATACTGGATACATTTTTTATTGCTGACAAAAAGAAAAGTTTTTCGCAAATGCATTTCTAAAAGTGTTTTTACATTATTTCATTAAAAAAATATTCTCTCTCTATATATCTACGCATATTCAGTATAATTTCAAAATTAAATTATTTTACAACTAATTTTATTAAAATATAAATCAAACATACCTCAACAGTGGCAGGAGGAAAACATTAATAATTTTTTGTACAATAATTTTTTGTTAATCTTATCTTTTAAATGAATAATCATCCTATTCACTACATAGAAAAAGTATTTAATTCTTTTTTATATACTTTTAAGAAATCACATGCATTTACCTTTTTTTTAATATTGTCTTTCGGAGCAGTATAAATCTTACCGAGGAGTGTGATATTGATTAAAGAATTAATAAATAGAATATTTTATATTGAAAGAAATACCTTAAAAATGGAATAAGTTTGAATTATATTTGTGATTTGTGTTTAATGAAGAAATATAATTATGAACATAAAATAGAATAAAAAGTTATGCAAATCAAATTGCATAAAATATTTTCATAAATGTAAATCAACATAATTATAAAGCAAATCTTTCGCCCGAATTAAAAGTATAAAATTCAATTTTTTAAATACATTTCATAAGTATTTATGGAAAATTACGGGATGAAAGTCGGTTAACAACTTATCTTAACACTTTAACCAGTATCACATATCACCATTCTCCATTAAATTAAATAATGATATAAACTAACTAAAAATGTAATATTTTCATTTAATCTCTTGTTTAAGGGTCAAACATCGGGCAACCCGAAAAGCGAGTTAAATTAATTACTGACTTTTGAGCTAGTAAAAAATGTGGTTTTGTTGTTGGTTTTTTATTTAAAATAAATTAAGGCTTGATCCAGATTTAATATTTTTATTATAGTGATAATTCAGTTTTAAATACTAAACTTAAAAACAATTTTATCCATTCCTATATGTTTTAAGTAAGAATGTAAATCCTTTAAAAGTGTGAAAAAAAAAGACAATATGGGAGTAGATGTTTTTTGTAATACCCACAAAGCTCAACTTCAGTTGGACCTACACAGCCTTAGTGGAACTCCAATTGGAAGTAGTATTATGATAAACGCACTAAGTATAACTCTCAAAATAAACTGTTGCTTCTGAAGAGAAGTTTCATAGAACTCAATTACAATTTGAGTTGTTTGTTTTCAAAAAAGTGAGTCGCGAGTTATATATATATATATATATATATATATATATATATATATATATATATATATATATGGATTTCAATTGAGAAATTTTAACGAGTTTCTTAGTGGAGCAAAACACTGATTGGATTTTTTAAAAGTAAGAAATGTGATGGTAAATGTGAAACATTATTAAAAAATAGAAAAGAAACTTTGGTGAGTTTATGGGTTGAAAATGTTTATAGAATTTTGGTGAGATGTATTCGTTGTTTAGCTTGAAAAATAAATTCTGTCTCACAATATATTTTGTTTTTCTTGTATGTATGTTGCATATTAAATTGTGTTTAAAATTCCGTTTTGTGGAAATAATATTTGGATTAGTTTTACAAAACTTCCTCTTCAAATTATTAAGTTTACTGAAATTTAAATCTATAAACTTTAATCCAAACCTTGTTGAAGGAACCTAAGTAATAAAGTCATTCCTAAGATTGTATATAAGAATTTATGAATAAGATTATAAGAGATATGGGTGAATGGATAAAAAAATAATTAGGTCTAGAAGATACCTTAGAATAGAGAGATTTAGTTTGAGAAATACGGGATTCAATAAGTAAAAATAATGGAGTATTCACATATTTTTGGAGTTTGAAGATTTCACCGAATACACTACACTTTGAATGTAAAGTGATTCTTGATAAGGTTCCAACGACAATAAATATATGTAGAAGAGGAGTGTCGTTGGGAGACTTAAGGTGTGTAATGTGCAAGAAAAAAAGAAGAGACAACCTCACACTTGTAAAGTATCTCAGAGGATACAGAATCTATGATAAATGGGTAGGAGTCTCTTTTGCCAACCATAACCATCCACTATCCAATTTTCAGAATTTTCATAGTTTATAACTAAATGCAAAACAAAATATAGCTTAGAAAGACTCGTGATTAGTAGTTGTGTGGGGTATATGGAACCATAAGAATAGAGAAGTGTTTGGACATGAAAAGATTTGGTGTCGTGCTCAACTTGAAACATGGTTATGGATGAAATATAAGATACAAAGGATAGTGTTCTCATATGCTAAATGGTATCAATGACCAATATAATACCTCAAATAGTTGTAATACGAAAGTAGGAAATATGTGTTTTGAATAATACTATATTGTATTCTTATACTAAATTCATGTATGATTGCCACAGAGGAAGTTGTCTCCTTGTTGGCCTACAGGTTTTCTGTGTTATATATAAGTTTTCTGTAAATGATAATAGCACAATATCAGTGGGATGTTGGTCTTAGGCTAAAACATTAATGAACATAGGAAGGACACAAATTAGACGGAAACTTAGAACTTATGTTGTTTGTGTAGCCTAGAAGGGTTCATGGGTGGTATTGGTGGAACAAATTCTGCATAATCTAGAGTGGGTGGAGATGATTGCAAGGGAGATGACCAACAAAGAAAATCCCAACAACAGGAGTACCACATCCCAAATACTATGGACTAATTATGTAATACCATTCTGTTGCAATGCTATTTTGGTCCCATTGCCTCTTTGTGGGTCTTTATAACCACATGTTGCAAATAAGAAATCATTCTTTTGTCTTCTATATTCTTCTCATTTTCTCTCTAATCCTAATTTTATTTTCATGAGCCATTTTTCTCTTCCACTAGTTCCTTTGCTTTGTTGATGCACATCTTTCATGAATTTCCATTAATCTATTAATGTGGGAGATCTCACATCGACTAGAGATAAGGTCTTTCAATAGTATATAAGTAGGTGCAAACCTCACCTTATAATTAAGTTTGGTAAGGTTGAGTTAGGCTTAAAGTTCACTACTTAAGATTGTATCAAAGTCATTTTCAGAGTTTATCATCAAGGTTGTTAGACCTATTAGGCCACCCCCTAGGTATGTGTGAAAGGGTGTGTGTTGGAGATTCCACATTCAACAAGAGATAAGGTCTTTCAATAGTATATAAGAGGGTGTAAACCTCACTATACAAGCAAATTTTGTAAGATTGAGTTAGACTTAAAGTCGAGTTCTTAAGATAAGTGCAATAATAACAAAACACAACACAATTTACTTCTATAATTAAATGCATGGATATTAGGATGCGAAGTATGTTTTCGATTGTAATATCACCTTAAATGAAGGGCACAAGTATGTTTTTGATTGTAATATCACCTTAAATGAAGGACACACATAATAAGGGTTGAGACACCCCTTTTGTGTCTTATTTTAATTTATTATCTTTTTTGAAAAAAAACTTTAATCCAAACCTACATTGAAACAACTTGTAATGATTCTAGATGTAATAAATAGGAAAACAAAATATTTTATTCAAAATGAAGTATATCTTAAAAGGTTGAAAGATTTTATTAAGTTCTTTAACAAAGAGCCAACACTGGATGAAATTGTCTTAAGTTGTAAGAAGTTGAGTAATTAAATATTATTGAGTTATTGTTAACTTGACATTGAATTACATATGCATTTAATGCATCTTTTCTTTGTTGTTACTACTACTTCACTCGCATATGAGTCTAGGCTGGAATCAAGAATTTCGGATAAACTAACAATCGTTAAACAAGTCAAATTTAAATCCACCTTTATCTATTTCAAATAGAAGAATTGATATAGAAATTATTAATATAACTTTTAATAAATTATCACTATATGTCAAATGATAAAATGTAACATCTTGTAAAAAATATCATTTCAAAGTATTGTTCTATTGAGGTGTGTTACAAGAGATTTTAAGAAAACTGAGATTTGATCAAGCTAAATCTTCTTTCATAATAGATGTTGATTTTTGCTGATATAGTACAAATGGAGATTCATATGTTGAAGATTCTCCAATGTTCAAGTTAGTAAGAACTTAGAGATGGATATGATAAGTATTTAGTAAGTAGTGATAAGACTGGGTGTGTATTCCCTCAAGAATAAGACTATATTTATACACTTTTAGGCCTATGTTTAATACCCAAGTCCAAATTGCTAGTGTATATTGTGCCCTTGAGCTTGGAATAGGAATCAACTTTAAATCTAATCTGAGTTGCTCGGATGTGCAGGTGTTATACCTTTATCTTTTTAAGCAGGTAATATTATATTTTGGTATTATAATTATCTTTTCACTCAGGTAATATTATATCTTTATTTTTTGGTACTAGGTAGTAAATAAGCTTCTCAAGCTCATAAGTAGAGGTAAAGGATGATCGAGCTTTAACTTGAACTTATTAGTTCAGAGGTCTTTTTCAAATGACCGTTCTTAAAATACATCTTCTTGTGAGACATCTTTTAAGAATAAAACTGTGACAGTGCTCTGAGTTCCAAAATGACAATACCTTAGATGTAATGATTAATCCTAATGATGTTATCTTACCTGACTTCTGGATGAAACATTGGTGGCATATGTGGGAATGGAATACTGGTTTGAAAGATGAATCTTTGTTCCCTTAGCCCTCGATTGGGGGCCTTTTTCCAATAGTCCCACATCATTTAGGAGTTGAGACTAAGTGTAATTTGAATACATTTTTCTTCCTTTAACCCTCCAAGACGTCTTTTAAGGATATGCATAAACATTTGCTAAAGAGTACTATTCAATAAAGTAAAAACAAAGGATAATGTGATAAAAAAAGAAATAACCATACAAATAAAGTGTATGCATTATTTGGACTGCAAGAGGAATTAATAAGCCATTTATTTTTCTCCTACAATGTCACAACCAAAGTTTAGGACAAGTGCAACAAGTAGATAGGAGTTACCACAGTTAATCATAATCAGGTTATTAGGAATTTTCTCATACAATTAAATGGAAAAGGAAACATGATCTAGAAATGTGGGTAGCTATCGTATGAAGCCTATGGAAACATAAGACAAATGTAGAAATAGTCTTCTCTCATTTACACATGTAAACAACTTGACTAATAATAATAATTAATCTTAATGATATCGTATGGACAAACTTGAGATAAAAACATAACTCAGATTGAATTTACCTTTATCTATTTGAGATAGAAAAATTGATAAAGAAATTATTACATATAACTTTAAATAAATAAATTGTCACACTTAGAAAATGCTACACTCTATCTTTTTGTGAAAAATGTCACTTCAAACCGATGCTTCCTATTTCTGTTACATACCTGCAATTATCTTAAACTCATATGTTTTTAATTTGGCTGGTTCTTTTAGTGTCATTCCCTTGAAATATGTTTTTTTTTTTTTTTTACATAAAATTTCAATCAAACTCAAGATATTAAAATAGATTGGCACATTACCATTTGGACTAGCACTTGCAATAATGAGAATGTGTGCTTTTTTTTTATTCCTTTCAACTCTTTCTCTCTCTCTCTTTTTTTTTTAATACACCATAAGACTCCATTTAAAATATTATAATTAAGTGTCTATAAAATTAATAAAAATGGTACAATTTATTATTTTTCTGACAGTTTCAAATCACCTTGTAATCTAATTTGCACAATTAAATTAAAAACAAATGTAGAAGATCAATGATCGAAATCTAAATATTTTTTAATTTTGAAATCTAATTTAAAACTTCAGAAACCCCACTAAAACTTATGTTTTATAATACTCACACGTACGTCAGAAGCAGTCTTAATACTTGCTAGATCGCGAATAGACGTTCAGTTGGAGATGTTATTAATATGATATAGTCGTTTTGTCAGTACATGAAAACACCAGAGCAGAAAAATTCAGCATTAGATTCCCCTTCGGCTAGCTACCTTAATATAAAAAGAAACCATATATATCATGCTAATATTTATTATTATTATTATTATGTCGTTTCTAGGGTTTCAATTTGTCATGTGCTAATTGATAGAGTCAGGAGTATAAGCATTCTTCAATTCCATTTAGAATGTGAGGTCAAGTCATGGATTCTCAGTCTTTCGTCATTATTATGAAGAACAACGCGGTTGCTGTGGAATCTAAACCAGTAAAATATTAATCAGAACAGGTTTTCTTCCGGGGATTTGAAAATAGAGCAGATGCTTTCTGGTTCGCTTAGAGCAGACACTTTTTTTTTCTATTAACTGACTAACCAACTAGGTTACCATTTTGTACTTAATTAAACTTTCTTTTTATATGAGAAAGTCCTTGGTCAAAACTCGTGGCAGTTAGTGTGGAAATTAATATAAATTTACCAAATGGTTTTCTCTGACTGCAAATGATGAATAGTAGAACAAAACGTGGTCAGAAAGGTATTACCCGGAGCAAAATTACGTAGTTTTTTATTACTTAAATGCAATTTGGTATTACTATGCATGGGATGTATGAATCACGTTGGTTTTTGACTCTTGAGCTCTTTGAGAATTGAAAGCGTGTGTAAATTTATCACAGACAGAATTCAACTTAAGCAATTGTTTACAAAATGTTAAATTGATTCTGTAAAAGTCTACGGTATTAATAACTTGTCATACAATTAACCAATAGATTCTATTCATGTTCTGCTGTCGTGGATTTTACCTATAATTATGGAATAGTTTTGGTTTGGTTTTCATGAATTTGAAACAATTTGTTTGTATATATGGTTTTGTTGCCCATAAAAAAAAAAAAAAAAACTTGTCATACAATTAACTCTTTGTATACTGTTTGACATTCATGGAGCTCATGAAAACAAACCTGAATTTCTTCCCGACTTGTTCAGTTTTCAAAATCCTTTTTCAGATTCTATTGCATCTTGGTTAGAGGAGACTCATTAATGCACTTTCTGGTATACTTTTGATAAATATTTACTATTATTAATTAAAATCTCTTAAAAAGTATAAAATAATAAATAGATTCATTACATTAGAAATTGAGTCAACAATTTTTTCTTATTTTGAACAAATTTTAATCATAACTAGAAAATATATTCAAAATAGTGTATTACTAGCACTTTTTATTACCATATATAATTTTTGTTTCTAAAAATTTGATACTCAAATTATTCCTCTAACTACACCAAGTTGCTTGATTTCACTATATTAATTATTTATAGTTTCCAAAAATAGATAGTTTCAATATAATAAATGTTTTTTATTAAGTAAATTTAACTTTATTTCCTTATAAGACTTTGCTTCAAAAGAGAGGAGCGAGAAAATTTAATAGAGGAGATAGGAGATGGAGAGAAGATGAGAGAAGTTTTGATTAAACTATTTAGTAAAGAGGACAGAGGCGGTAAATTTAATAAAAAAATATTTACTTTAATGTTAAACTTTAAATTGATTAGTAAATAAATTTAAAATGTTTTAAATCTCTATTCTTCTCATAATACGCAATATTAGAGGACGAAATTAATCAAGGAAAGATTACTGCAATAATGACATAATGGCTATATATGATCTATTAGGTGAAAATTATTTAGAGAGGAGATAGTTGATGTTTGATATGTCTTTATTTTTAGGTATTAAGTTTGGAGTGTATATAAGTTATTATAGACAATAATGAATGATCAAAAGTTGTAGAAATTCCACATCAATGTTGTTTTCCTATTATATATGATGATAAGAACATTTTGAGTACTTACACCTTATAGCTATACATATTACTGCACATGTATGCATTCGGAACTTCTACAACTATTCTGCTAAACACGTTTTTTAAATGAACTAGAATACTTGTTTAATTTAAAATGACGATTAATTTGAAAAAGGGATTTTAAAAGAGTTAAAGAAAATACAATGCTTTCTTGATGATTTCAAGTGTCAGTTAAGTTTATTTGATTGATCTCTATTATGTTCTGAAATCAAGTAAGTGTGGATTGAAACACTTTGAGCAGTGATACACGTTGATTGGTTACTTGTATTGTTTAATCAGGTTTGACTTATTTGATTACTAACACAACTGATTTATTATAAAATTGATTAGTAGTTCTCCCTGTAGTAAACTATTATTTTATTTTTATATAAGAAAAAATTGATGAGTTAATATTGAAAAGTTAAAAATTACATTAAATATATCTTTAAATAATCTCGTTGGTGTCATGTTTGGTAAATAATATTTACCTTGGATTAAAATTTCATATTGAATTTGTGCACTCTTTTTATGAGATTCACTACAACGTTAAGTTGTTGTATGAACTTTTCTTCATTTAAATGTAACTTCAACAAATATCGAGAACAAGACTGTGAAGATGGAAAACGAGCTCGCAAATTTAAAAAATGAAATGCAAACAATCCTTGTTTATAGTACATGCCTCTATTGATGATGTATAATTTAGTACTTCATTTAAAAAGTTACTTCAATTTCTTATATTTTGTCTTTATTTATTTTAATAATTATTGAATTGAATAACTTATAACAATTCTTTATTTATTTTAGGAATTGGATGTTGGAAGTATGAGTCTATCATCACATAAGGGGATTAAATGGAGGAAGCAATACTAATTAGGAAAATAGGTACAAATATAGGAAAGTATGTTAAGTTAATGTTAAAACTTTTAGAATACTGAAGTTTTTTATATGTTGAGTATTTGGTGATGTATTGGATATGTTAATTTTTTTAATGTTAAACCACACAATGAATGGAAATGTTACTGAATATAACTTTGTGTATTATGATATTATTTTATTAGTAGTTATGAAAAATATATTTTATTAAATTATGAGAAATGGTGTATTACATATTAAATAGTTTTTTCTAATCATCCATAAAAAAATTATATAAATAAGGATATTCCAATAAAAAAATTACATTTAAAGATAACTTTCCAATCAGACACATCTAAATGTCTTCAATTAAAATATAGTTATCAAAATAATTTTAACCGTTGACCATACATTATCAAAAAGCTTTAAAATCATACACTACATTATAGTCAATACATCAATTTCAAAATCATAGATCATTCACTTCCACATCTGAGCATAGGACATGTATGAATACAATCTCTCTTCAGTAGTGTCTTGCTCCGCTACCACCGACTTCATGTTTGTCCCCTACATCCACAACATAAAGACAGGCACCCAATAGCACGTCAAGAAAATAGTTATTTCTATAGCAAATCCTTGACGTACACCCCTATACCACAACTAGATTCAGGATTTTCCTTAATTCACTCCTACCCTTCAGTGTCCTCTCCCATTATCATTCATCTTAGCGTATTTGCATATAAACTAATGGCTCTAAGATCCAGCCTGAATAAGAGAAGTGGACATTTTTATATTTTCCTTTAATAATAGCCCGAGATATAGCTTGCACCCTGGCATATATCTCTACAATGTCACACTTCTTATTCTTAATTAAACATAATCTCATTTCTATACTTTTAAATTTGTCAAATAACAATCAACCACACTACTTTCCATATGCGCCTCACACTCCTCCTCGCCCCTGCTAAAGTAAAGCCTAAGAAGTGTTCTTTGGAGACATGGTGCATCATGAGTTGCACTCCTAACCACCGCTCACACAATTTTCAAATTTGACTCAAAACAGAACATGTAAAGAACACGTGACTCACATTTGCTATCCTTAAATTACACATAATACATGCAGAGCTACCCACTGAAATACCTAACTCCACTAACCTATACCTAGTCGGCATCCTATTGAGAAAAACTCTTTAAGCACATATTTGTGATGCCGATACAGTTTTGACGTTGTGATATATTTTGTCCTCTTCACCCCCAAATTCTCCCATGATCTTATAGTAGGCATCTTTCACAGAATACTCAGACCCTTTGATTCCTTTCCACACCCATTTATCTTCACCTTGAGCCTTTAGTTCAAACTACAATAAATTTATAAAGAAGACCTCAACACTAGGTTTTTCCCACTCGAACCAATCCCTTCTCCAGCTCAATTTCCACTCCCACCCTAGACCTATCCACTATCCTACATCTTCTATTCTGAGTTCCTTTTGCATAGAATTGGCATAGAGCTTAGGATAAACATCCCTTAGTAACCTTCCCCATACCTAACAGTCTTCCCAAAATAAAATTCTATTGCCCCTTCCCACTTTCTAGCCAAGACCTTTATTGAACCACTGTCCTTCAATATTTGTCCCACAAATACTTCTTAGATCCCTCCACCATCTTGATTCTGCCTTTGTGAAATTTTGTTGATCTAAACTCCTCCATGACCCATACTTTGAATAAATGTTTTCCACAGAGCCTAGGATAAACATCCCTTAGTAACCTTCCCCATACCTAGCAATCTTCCCAAAATAAAATTCTATTACCCCTTCCCACTTTCTAGCCAAGACCTTCATTGAACCACTGTCCTTCAATGTTTGTCCCACATATACTTCTTAGATCCCTCCACCATCTTGATTCTACCTTTGTGAAATTTTGTTGATCTAAATTCCTCCAAGACCCATATTTTGAATAAATGATTTCCTTCCACAGTCCCTTTTCCTCACTGTCAAACCTCCATTTCCACTTTCCAATGAGAGTTTTAATTAAACTTAAGAGAGTCCTCTTTATCCCAAGCCCCCTCTCCCCTTACTTCTACAAATACTTATCTGCCTCCCACCCTACAAAAACTGGCCATCTTAATCAATTCTTTACTACAATAATGATGTCACACATGCATTTCTATTTACATTGTGATTGTTTTTCAATTAAAAAATTTTAATTGACATGATTTAAAGCCTTAAAACAGGTCATTTATACAGTGTATTAAATGATGGGTGTTACTGTGAAAGTGAAAGTTTGAGTAAGACTGCCATCTTATACTTCGTGGCCACAAGATCTATGGTAACTGTTACATGCCTATATAGTGACATTTGGTTTCATGCCCCTCACACCCCCTCTCTCTTTTTCAATTCTTTCTCATCTTTCATTTCTCTCTCTTCCTTTATCTCTCTTAAATATTTTCTCTCCTTTCTCTTTAATTGTCTTCCTCTATATCTTATCTCTTTCAAAATATGATCACATCCTACAATAGCTAATAAGTCAAGGATCATTTATGCTTTATCAAATTTTCAAACATAATAAGTTCTTGTTTACCCTTAAGATTTTTTATTATCTCAAAAGTGAAATTTAAGCGTAACTTAACCTTCCTTTATCTCTCTCTTAAATATTTTCTCTCCCTTTTCTTTAATTTTCTTCCTCCGTATCTTATCTCAAAAATGGAATTTAAGCCTAACTCAACCTTACAAATCGGATTGTAAAGTGAGTTTGCACCCATATTATAAACTATTGAGGAGTTTGCACCCATATTATAAACTATTGAAATATCTCATCTCTAGTCGATGTGAGATCTCCAATACACCCCCTCACGCCGAGACTACTCAACTCATGCGTGGGACTATATTGTTTAAGGGTGGTCTGATAGCGGGAGGCCCAACAACCGTGCTAGGATAGGCTCTGATACCATCTCAAAAGTGGAATTTAAGCCTAACTCAACCTTACAAACCGGCTTATAAAGTGAGGTTTACACCCATATTATAAACTATTGAAATGCCTAATTTCTAGTCGATGTGGGATCTCTAACATATTATCTTCATTTTCTTATGATTCTTTCATCAATCTTAGTGAGGTCATTTGAGAAAAGTGATCATCTCAACTTGGCTAAACTCATGCTGAAATTTGGAGATGTTTGGATATTTTGCTCTAGGTCTCTAGATTTTTAAGGGTTCTCTTGCTCGAGTTGGAACTTTTCTTGGAATAAGAAATTTCAAGTAAGGAGGCTATTTATGCTTTTTATAGAACCTTAGGATAGACCATCTAGATATGAAGGTGACGTGATCACAATATTTTAAGTTTTATGCGGGGTTGTGTGTTGTTAAACACGTTTCTAATGTTTGAGTTTGGGGTGAGATTTATATAGTTTAATTGAATAAAATTTGTTGTATGTTCTTATTTCTCTATTAGATTATTACATTGGAGAGTTGTATTTTTTAAACTGATTTTGAATAAAACTTTAAAAATAGGTTTGTTTTGCTACATGAAGTTAATTTTCAAGTATTTTAGCTCAAACGAGCCAATTCTCGCTGAAGCGAAAATAATACTACAACTAGTTACTTTCAGTCCTATTTTTGCTAAAGCAAAGAAATTTTTGCTTAAGTGAAATATCAACCCTCTTTGTCAAATTTTGGCTCAAATTAAAATATTTTCTCTCAAACAAGCTCATTCTTGCTTAAATTAAAATATTCTCGTTCAAGTTAAATTTTTTTAAATTCTTTCTTTTCTTATATTTTCAATGGATTGAATTGTATATGAATGCTTATTTTAAATATGAAATGAATATTAAGTTGTAAAATTAATTGATTTTGTATTTTTGTTTAAATAAGTTATATTGTATGACAATGCTTGATGAGATTGATGAAATTTGTATGAATATGTGATCATCATTATCTTGGATGATTTTTGAACTATTGTTTAATTTGTATATTAAGTATTGATATATATGTTGTAACAAAGATCTCCTTACTTCACAGATGCACAGACTAAGATATCAGATAGTGAGAAGTTGATGGAAGAATTCTTGTACATCGTGACATGTGGATGCACGACTTAGATTGTATTGAACTTATCCTAGAAGTTCTTGCACACCTTGACATATGTGGATGCATGACGTGAGTTGTATTGAACTTATAGGAGAGTTATTGCACATCGTGACATATGTAGATAAACGACTTGGGGTTTAATGAACTTACCTTAATTCATTTTTTTGGATTCCTTTGTAAATCTAAGTCTTGCATATTGGATCAGATATTAGTCTCTTAGGACATACTTAATACAATTTTTTCAAAGAGTCAGTTATTTCACTTGTTGAATATTTTTTATTATATAGATCCATATATAGTTTATATTATTTTTGTACGTTAGTATTTAAAGAAGATTGAATGGTTATAATCTATTGATTAAAATGTGTTCTTTTATATACTTTTCTTATATTCGATAACTTATTCTTACATGTTTGATTTTTATTGTAAATTGAAATGATTGTATTATATACACAACTAGAAACAGATACGCATATCAATAAAAATCTTTATTTTTGACGGCTTTTTTAAATAATTGTGGTGTATGTTTAAGTTCATATTTTTGAATTAATATAAACTTTGTACAGATCCATTAATAACGAGTTATAGTATAGCGAGTAATTAATTTTTAGAGTATTACATTTATAAACCACGATATATAAAAAAATAAACACTATCACAAACACGATTTTTTTTTTCAGTATAACCATTACATATTTCATTTCTATTCTAATACTAAAAAATTTTATACTTATTTGATTAGTCCTTTTTATTACTCCCTAATGTTCTTTGTCAACAACAAGAGATTGACTGAGAGTTACCACCAGCAATCTCCTCTTTATCATATTTCCATTATCTCCAAACCAACATAAGTTTCCTTGAAGACTAATAAGTGACAGATCAAAGACATATGGTGAGAATAGAAATAGAGCAGAAGCAATTTTCTATATTAAAATTATAAAAGAGAAATACAGATAGCCACTGCTACATCACTATTATACAAGTGTATATAAGTCCTCAGAAGCTGCTCATTGTACAAAATGACTTCTGACCCCACAAATCATCATACACTGGAGCAAAATATTCAGATTCTGCCACGGAGGGAACAAGTAGCTCGCTTGGAATGTGGGACACGTCAGCCACATATGGCTGTGACCAAAAGTTATCGACCGTTACCTCTCCATATGCATCCAGAAAAGTGCCAAAGTCATTGTCCACAACCATACTTTCACTGGATGATTGATGCGGAGACAATGCACAAGAATCAACTATCTGTGTAGAATCTGTACTTTGAAAAGTGCCATTAGTATCTCTTGACACTACTTCACAAGGTGCACCGTCCAGATTGAGTTCTTTCCAGAAACTTTCATTCACATATGAATCAAGAAAACCCAAGTCATCTTCCAACACCAAATTTTCCATACTAGCAAGATTGGAATGGTCTGAAGTTATGGAGGAAAACTCGCTGCTGCTGGATGAAGCTGGCGAGAATGAACCTGATGAATTATCTGAAATCTGGGAAGTAGCTGGAAGACTAACGGTAACACCATTTTTGTTGGGAACCGAGTCCCTCACTGCCCTGGATTCTTTATTCTTTGATTTGGAGGCTCTGGCTTCTTCATTTGTGACTGTATTTTGTTGACACCTTTTCTTGAGAGTGGTGTGCCAATGGTTTTTTATTTCGTTATCTGTTCTTCCTGGTAACTCAGCAGCAATAGCAGACCATCTGCAAGTGAAGGAATCATCAGATTAGCTTTCAATTTTACAAATTTGCAAGACTTTTTGAATTTTTGGTGTTTTGATAAAGAGGGTAGATTTCATTGTTTCACAGTATTAGGAAGTGATGATACCTGTTACCAAGTTTTTTGAGCATTCTGATGATGCATTCTTCTTCTTGTGGAGTGAAGTTCCCTCTTTTGAGATTAGGCCTTAGATAGTTCATCCATCTCAATCTACAACTTTTCCCACACCTTGCAAGACCTAAAAGATAACATACCAGATAGAGAATTAGTACCTTTTTCTTCTATGTCTATAAATCCTCACTAATTATTTGGCTTAATTTTCAGAACTGTTCAAACATATACCTGCAAACTTGGGAAGTTGGCGCCAATTCCAGCATCCATACCTAGTGACATAAGCAACTAACTTCATATCTTCCTCCGTAGTCCAAGTACCCTTCCTTAGTCCACTTTTGTCACAAGACGGGGTTCTCACCATCTTTGTGAAAAACAAGTTCACTCACTGAGCTCTGTTGGAATTTCAGTTTGTGTTTGTGTTTTGATGTCAATGGATATTTCAGTTCTGTTGGTAAGAGGGTGTGTGTTAAGAATGACTTCTGTGATGATATATACAAGTCACTTATTTATACTAAACGTGTTCACATTCAAAACGTGTTTCATGTACAATACGATTTTTTTATAATAAATTCATTCAGATTAACAAAAGATTTGTGTGACTTCCGAATATGGGTCTTTCTCAGCAGGCCCTAACCTGTCACGTCGTTCTATAAACGGTCAAAAATTGTGTTTATACTTTGCTTGAATATGTGAAGATAGTGACATCTTGTGACCCGTGCTACCTAGTACCTTCCAGGAACGTAACACGAAACATGAACCCGCCTTATAAAAAAATCAACACACGTGAGGAAAATCCATAAGCACAAAACACAACCCGCAAACGGTAAAGTAGCGTCAAGTCAACAGGTATTCGAAAGATTTTTTTGGCTTAAATATATATGGGTTCTTGGGATATGTTTGTTTTTTTAATAATTTTTCTTTCTTATCCTTTTTATTTTTTAAATAAAAAATTATTTTTCTTGTTTTGATATTGGTTCTGTACAATTTACAGGTCACTGCCCACACTAAAACAGTTTTCAGGACCAAAGTAAAATATGGGAAACAGTTCAAAAATAAAAGAAAAATTCAAAAATAGTTCTGGGGCAAAAGTATTTGTGATAACTTAATATAATCATATTTTTCATGTATAAAATACAAAATAATTTTTTAGAGATCATTAGTCAGAAGAAACATTTAGGTACTAAAAATAATTCATATATATATTCAGAAATCAAAACCATATTTACATTAATATTTCTAAAGAAACTCAAACGTAATAATTTAAAAAAATGTTTTCTTTTTTCTAAAAGGAAAACTGAAATTAAGCTTTTTCATAAAATTGGTATTATATTGTGTGTTTGGAAAATCAATTTATGCCTTCCTTTTCTTCCTTTATTCTTTCAATTTGTGAAATTTTTTAGAATATCAAAGTGAGACAACTAGACCCACACATAGAACATATATTTATTGTAGTTCAATAATGGCTCGATCTATCTATTTATAGTAGTAGAATCAAAATGTTCATTTATTTTATTAAACAATAAGTATTATTAAACTATGTAAATTGTTCTAGTTCAAAGTCTCAATCATTGAAAGTTTCAAGTATGTTTAAAATTGTGATGAATTTCTTAATTTATATAACGAAAGACACTTGGATGTATAACTAGAAAATAATTTCCTATAACATCTCTTCAATAACCTTTAAAATACGAGAAGGAAAATGACTTATTTTAGAATTTTTGAAAAAATAGTTAGTACCGATTTGAGAATTAGTTAAGATTGTCCCAAAAGTTAGAATCTCATGTATAGGTCTAATTCTCATGAGGGGACACAATTCCCGTTCTTGAGTCCGACTAGGTAAACAATTTTAAAAAGAAAAGTGTGTTCAAAAAGTTTTCTTTGCGTTTATAAATATCAGGTTAAAGTCTTACCAGAGTTTCACATCATTTTTAAGACTTTTTTTTGATGTATTTTAATTTTTTTTTCGTTTAGATGTACTCATGAATTTCTAATAAATAATATAATATTATTATGAACTATTTTTTCAAGTATTTTGTATTTAAAATTACTCGTCATAATGACCTTACAATATCTACAAACATCTTTTCTTTTCTTTTTTTTTTATCTTCATGACTAGGTTGTGCCCTAACTAGTGCAAGTGTGATAATCAAATTATTGTGCTCAGACTTCATAATAACTCTCACAATCCTCATGCTCTATCACACAATATCAAAAAATATATATATATATATATATATATATATATATATATATATATATCTTAACACCTTGGACGTTTCTTATTCTTAATTAGGTTTCCCACTAAGCCGTGTTTGGCTACGACGACCCACTTACGCATTATGTAAGGTAACTTTA
>Ga0209700_103447_pt1 | contig 30265 bp, 11 predicted proteins | sample SiratroredBW_FD_187528 | JGI IMG/M metagenome (GOLD analysis project Ga0209700, IMG submission 187528) | Root nodule microbial communities of legume samples collected from California, USA - Siratro red BW (SPAdes) (version 2) | ecosystem: Host-associated > Plants > Roots > Nodule | place: USA...
AAAAAAAAAAAAAAAAAATAAGTTAATCGATAGGTTGGAGTCCAAAAAAAAAAATAAAATGAATACGTGATTCCATTAATAATAATATAAAAAAAGTATTTAAACCACAAACACATTAAAATAGATTATTGAATAGAAATTTAATTAAAAATATTTAAATTTTAATTATGTCTTTCAATAAAAAATAAAATTCTTATCCTCCAAATCTATCAAGAAATACTGGATCAATTTGCTCAAACTTTTATTCTTACTATATTCAGAAAAACTGTTTATTTTAAGATAAACATATTAGACAGATATGAAAAAGATAAAATATGATAATGGTACTAAATAGGTATTTTTAAAATTAGTTATATACACTACCTTTCCACAAAATTACAGTGTTGTAATTGCACTTATCATTTTCATCACCAAATGGAGTTATTATTGTTTCAAATAACTCAAACAATGGCAAGCTATCTTTGTATTTATATTGGTATGTAATTAGTAGTCTCCATTCCCATTATTGCAAAGGTGGGAATTGGATCTTCAAACACATCTAACCAACCCATTTAAATATGTTTATGGTTTTTTTAGTGAAATTTCTTTTCAATATTTTTTCTTAAAAATAATATGAGTAAAAAAAATTAATCCACACATTTACAAACTTAACATAGATTATTTAATGTTGAATCAAACTAAATTAAATAATTTATATTGATTTTTAAATTTTTAATTTTCTAATTTTAGTTTTTATTTCATAACAAATGGCTTTTATTTTATCTTTTAAACCAAGTTATAAAAAATTGTTTCTTATATTACTAATTTATCACATAAAATCACAATATTTAATTTATTTTCATTAATTGTCCAAAAGTATGCTTTTAAATATTAAAAAAATGATGTAAAATAAGTAGATGTTATAGTGGAAAAATTAAGTTATATTAATTAATATTTTTTTATTAATTTTTAATTTTGAAAACCAACATAAATTTTTATTATTATTTAAACATTATACAATACAAACTTTTACATTATTTTATTTGAGATTATTTTATATGAATTTTTTTCTAATTTTTCTAAAAATAAATAATTTTATTATCTATTATAACACATGGTGCTTTAAATTTGATATCAGCATTTTGTATCGTGAAGATAAATTCATTTCTATCTTCTATGTCTTTAGTACTGCCAAATAATACAAACAATACAAACATCTCTATACTGAATTGTTGTTACCAGAGTATGAATGAAGGTGAAATATAATAATGATAATAATGATAGTAATTAATGATAAAAGTGTAAATATAGTTATGATAGTAGAATTATTATTATTAAAAAAATCATTATAAGAGTAAAAAGAGCACATCAACTAAAAAATATAATCATATTTTTTTATTTAAATTTAGTTTTTTTACTAGAAACATGTTTTATTTTAATTTTTTTAAGATTAAATATAAAAAGAGTTATAACCATCCCGAACATGTCACAAAATATTCGAATATTCACATCCATTAAACATTTCAAAAAAAACAACACTAAATATTTAATATCTGTTAGTTTTTTTTTTTTGTGTTTTTATTAAATGGATATAAAATTAATTATTGTTGCAGCAATAAGCATATAATCTATACACATTCCTATTCCCTATTCCCTCTAATTACAAATTAAATTAAAATCATTGTTAACTGGCTTTCAATTTTCATTAATCAATAACGAATAATATAATACATTTTTCAATAGTTTATTTATTACCGTGATAAAATGGGAAAGTGACTCGTCATGATGTAGAATACTGGTACCAGAATGGAAAACAAATAAAAACACTTGTAAAATGGGGCAATTGAAAGAAGGAGGGATAGAAAATGAATACTTGCAAATATTTGATATAGACATGTTACCATATACATATACATTCAATTTCAATAAGCAACAATGCATACATTACATCCCTATGATATTTGTATACATATAACACCAGCAAATATGGTCAATGATTCTTAACATCATTATGAAAAATTTGTTTAGGCAAAGTGAAGGACAATAAAAAATTGCAGCCCTATCTCAAAGCAAATACTTACATATTTGTCATTAATCTCTCTTTTCTACTTCCTTCTCTCTCGCACACCATTTCTATTACTCAATCGGAATCTTTCTAAAATTTGATTTCTCTGTGTATGGACCAGAGATGGTAGAACTAATTTATGCATGAACGGAGTTTAAGGGGATTATGTGGTTGACATGATAAATATCTTTAAGTTTATGACAAATATAACTGGGTTAACAAATATATATATATAAAGGAATCAATATTTTTTCTTCAAATTAAAAGGTTAATATAAATTTTAAAAAAAATGAAATACAGAAAATGTCTTTTAATTTATAATATATTTCTATTTATTAATCCAGATACTATTGCCGCAATGTAATGGGTTACTTTCAAATTTAAATGGCTGACTTATGTTTGTGATTTTCTCATAGAAAGATGTGAGACAATCAATACCATGTATTCATGTTCGGTCAACGAACATAAGACACATTTTTATAACAAATGAGGTAGTTTTTGAATTCTTTGTACTCAAAACATGTTTATGATAATAAAAAAAATCTTTTTTTTTTCATATTGTTTGGGATTGACGTCTTATCGAAGAGGAACAATTTTTGGATATTGTTAGTGAAACCTTAGGTAGTGACTCTAAAGGGAAACATGGACATGATGGTGATATGTCATCCCAAATGAAAAAAAAAAAATATCTTGAAGAATAAAGACGGTGCAAAATGAAAATTAAGGAGAATTTTAAGATGACAATGGATATTCATAATGAAGTTTAAATGCTTGAACAAAAGTAAATTTAGACTATCTACAAGCCTATAAGTTAGGGATCACAAAGTTCTGCACAACCTTATCCTACAAGATTCATCAATATCTTTCACGACGATCCAACAAAAAGTGTTGGAGGACTATCTTCCTACAGAGAAGGAAAAGGTTCACTAAACTTTTTAGGACGAGTTAAGGGAAAAGTTCTTTAGGATCCTTCTATGACTAACAAAGAAAAAGTGTTATAGGATCTTGTAAGATAAACCCATAAATTACTATTGAAAATGTAGTTCTTACAATAAATATTGATTATGACTTATTATATAATATGTTATATAAGTAATTGAGATATCAGTATCTTTAATAATAATTAATAGTTACTTATATCAATCTTTTTTCTTTTTCTTTAATTTTGAACATTCTATTTTTTAATATTTTTTATAATAATAATATTTTTTCTTCTATTTCTAGATTTAGATTTGGACTTAACTCTATTATGATTATTTAAAGCAACATTATTTATCTTTACTTTACACATAAGTTAGTGGTAAGATGATTACTTTCATAAAAAAAAAAAAAAACAACTAAATATATAATGCCCGTTAATGACAACTTCATTTTTATGTTAAATAGATATATTGTTGCATTAAGAAGCATATACACTATTCATTCCTATTGCTTTCTAATTACATTGGTAACTAGTTTTTTAATTTTCGTTAATCAATAATCAAGGTACAACTTGCATATTACAAAATATCTTTTAATAATCTTTTTACAACCGTAATAAAATGAAATTTGACTCATCATGCCTATCATATCAGGTGTACTAAAGTGGAAAAACAAATAAAAACACATTTAAAATGGGGCAATTTGCATAGGGAGAGACGAAAGAGGATGCAACTAAGTAAATAATTATTTATGCTGCGCTGACTGAGTATTGGTCTAAGCACTTTGCACATTTTGCATCTGAATACAATATTTTAAATATTACTTTAATATTAGAATCTCATAAATATTTTTTAAATGTTTAGATTAGATTTTAAGATGGCGTGCAGACATTTTTGTTCCTTTGCTCTCTTCATTTTCCATTCGTAGAGGCCAAGAACCCTAACAGGTGCTGCTCCCTTCTTCCTCTGCTTAAACATTTTCTATCTTTCTTATTTTTTCCTCAAATCTTCACATGGGTTCACATCAAAATCTCTTTTTTCTCCCATTTTCCCACTTTCCTTTTAATCTTAGATTTTGTTGATCTGTTTGGTTTTTACCTAAAAGATCTGATTTTTTTTCCCTTTTTTTACATGCTAAAAATGGATCTTGATCAAAACCCAGAAGCTGAAATCTTTGAGGCAGGAGGTTTTGCATGTGAGCATTTGTGAGATTTGTATAATATATCCCCTTTCATGGTTTGACTTTATTTGAGCTAAAGCAAAGGTGAGTTTTTAGGTCATTGCATTCTGCTGTTCTTGTAGTTGTAGTTGCTTGTCTTTGTGGTTGCCATGTTAAATGTGTTGTGTTGGTTTGTTAGGAGAATGCAATGGAGTTGTGAGGATATTTAAGATAGTGTACATTCACTGCATTCTATTCCTGCAAATAGTTTCTTCATTTGGTGTTGTGATGGATGGTGATAATGGTCTTAACATCCGGAATTGGGGTTACTATGAACCGGCCACATCGTTCAAGAGCCACCTGGGGTTGCAGCTCATGTCCTCCATGCCGGAAAAGCCTTTAATCGGAGGCCGCAATGCTGCAGTTTTATCTGCCACCAATGGGGCATTTCACCACAGGGAGATTGGTATGTCCCAAGCCACATACCCTATGGAATACATGAGGGATGCTTGGATTAGTAGTCAGAGAGACAAGTATATGAATATGATACCTACAAATCATAACTATGCTGCTATTCCCGAGACTTCTTCGGCACATCAAATTCAGATGATTCCACCACCGGAGTTGCCGAAGGAAGAAAGGGCAGTGGAAGAGGAAGCTGTTGTTGAGAAGGCAAGTGGCGGCACTCGGAAGAAGAGACAGAGTCCCAAGGTGCCAAAATCTCCCAAGGCTAAGAAGTCCAAGAGGGGTCCTCGTGTGCCAAAGAACGAGAATGCTCCCACAGTTCAACGTGCAAGGGTTCCTAAGAAAACCACTGAAATAGTAATAAATGGAATTGACATGGATATTTCCAGCATTCCAATCCCTGTTTGTTCATGCACTGGAGCTCCTCAACAGTGTTACAGATGGGGCTCTGGTGGGTGGCAATCTGCATGTTGCACAACAGGCATGTCAGTGTATCCTTTGCCCATGAGCACCAAGAGGCGTGGTGCAAGGATAGCTGGAAGGAAAATGAGTATAGGAGCGTTTAAGAAAGTTTTAGAGAAACTTGCAGCTGAAGGTTATAACTTTTCTAATCCCATTGATTTGAGGACTTATTGGGCAAAACATGGCACGAACAAGTTTGTGACTATTAGGTAGGTCTCCTCCATCGTCAATTAGCTTCTTATTCCTTTCAGTCTGTGTTGTCATGTGTATATATGTGTATTTGCCTGGAGACTGAGGCTTCTTAGGTGGTTTGTAGTACAAGAATTTTCGACCTCACAAGACATTTCCTGTTCTTTTCTAACTCTTCCTATGTTGTTATCATCACTTCTTTGGATTGAGTGCATGGGAAAATTCAATCTTTTGGTTGGTGGGTTGGTCCTGATAGGGAACTAGCTGACAGCAGCATCTTGTTTTATTGATATTTAGAAGTGAAATTTTATGGGTTCATGAAATTTCTGGTGTTTGAAAGTTATATCCTTCACTTTTTTACTTCCAACTAATTATGTGTGTTCAGTGTTAGTGTAAGTGTAAATCCATACTTAAGTCAGAATGTGCCTATTTTAATGTCTGTGAAAGCTAGGCTCTACTTGAAAACACTGCACACACTGATAAATTGCAATGTGTTTTGAGATGGTCCGATTCCATGAATGGTTCTGCTTGGTTTTGAAGAAATTAACTGGTTTGAAGTAGTAGTACATGCAATATTTAGTGCCTTTTCAATATATTTTTCCTTTTTACTGTTTTTCTGTATAAAATGAATGACAGCGCTCTACTTCCAAGCATTGTTAGTTCAACAATTTAATTGCTATATCATTTATATTATTTCGTGATAGATGCAGTTCAGGGTTTAGAGAAACAGGTTTAGTGAACATTTTGTGAAGATAAGATGGTTGTCATTGTGGTAAAATTTTGTTATACATGTCTGTTTATAGAATAAAAAAGAAAATTTAAGAATTTATGGCTTTTATTTGTCAGCCAAAATCATTTTTATGGATGCTTTATGCACTTTGACTTGGTTCAAACTAGAAGTTTGAATATTAGATATTAGAGGTACATGGTCTGACTCTGGATGGTTAGAAAACCAGAAAAATGAGAAATTGCAGGTTAACATTGTTTCTGAAATAGGAAGGTGAGAAAGGTGACATTTATGGCATTGACATGTTCCACATTACTAGTTGGTGATTGTTATGTATGCCAATGTCATGTTTCCTTTGCCACTTTATCTGGTATACAAGTTGGGATAATGTGCACCATTGACAACTGACATGAACATCTTGTAATCTTGTGCGAAATTGTATGTACTTTTTATTATTATTATTATTACTACTACTACTACAAATTTGACAACTCATATCTCTTGTTTTGAATTCTTTACTCTAAAATGAAGACTTAAGGCCTAGTTTTCTTTAGGGTAAGTAGTCACTTTAGTCTTCGAAAGTGTAATTCACTGTCAGTTCAGTTTTGTCATTAAGTTACACACTTTTTGTCTATTTTAAAATGTATATTTTAAAATCAAGAAACTATATTTTTTTTTGAAGGAGTCAAAGTTAAATCTGTTCAAAAGACTACAAATTTAATTTAATTTTATCATGATAAATTTATTATGCTTTTTCTTTATAGCATCTTATCATACTCTATTTTGAGTGATATTATTTCATTTAATTTGTTTTTCAGTGTCCATGCCCACCCTTATGGAATATTTGGTTTAAGAGGGAAAAAAGTGAAAAGAAAGAAAATGAAGAAAAATTGAAATTATTTGTTTAATGTATCGATTAAAAATATGTGTAATATAAAATAAGGATAATTCTGTCCTCTACATTCACATGGTCATTTTTATTCTCCGTCTTCTAAATTATATTTTATTTATTTATTTCTTTTCTTCCTTCTGAATTCCATATAGTAAAAGCATTAAAATTATTCATGTTTTCTATTCCTTATCTTATTATTTTTTTCCTTTTGGGAAAATTTTGTGGCTAAAGTTATCCAAAGTATATTTAAATGCATGCTTGTCGTTTTTTTCGAAAATATCCGTTTTGTTTTTCCAAACATCTTTTAAGAAATTGTTACCATTTTTTTAACAGACCAAATTAATCTAAACCCGTAGACATTGCTTCTTTTGTGTAAAAGTACAAAATACTATTGTGAGTAACATTTTTCAATTTATCTATTTTGTTTTTCTTTTCATCTCTCTCTTCGGCTGGTTTGGATCGAGAATCCAATAAAGCCCACAAACAAAAAGCCCAACCTTCATTTCTTTTGGGCCATTCGCTTAAAAGTTTCGTAACAAATTTTCCTAAATCGAAAAGAATTAAAAAAAAATCCTGAACCGAAAAGTATTATAACGTGGTAGTCAAATTTTGGTTATAACACTTAAATTTTAACAAAGTTGTGTCCTTTTTCTTTTAGAAAAGATTAACCCCCTTCTTGATATCTTCTTTCACATCTTTTTGTTCATTTCTTTCTCTTCTCTTTGTTTTTGTTTTTTTCTTAAAAATTTCTTTTGAATTGGTCTGCGCCTAGAAAAATTGTTCATTTGTTAGTTATTCTTCATGTTCAATCTTTCTTTATTCATACAATTTTGAATAATATGAAGTTTTTCAAGATTCAACACTACAAATTTTTTTTAATTTTTCTATAACCGTAATTATGTTATCAAACTTGAGTAAGGTATGCATTACTTTCTCAATCACCTTTAACTCAATCATGATCAATCCTTTCTAAATTTGTTACATTAACACTTTAATATAAAATGAATGTCTTACCATCTTTCTTTTCAATATCCTTATCAGCATCTTGTTGAGCTTCTATTCCTCCTTCATCAAAATATTTGCCATCTTTTTTAAAAAGATTACATATCTCTTGAAACCTTATAATGACTGGTATTTATATTTTTCAATTGTCATAATTCTTTATTGTGAAAATGGAAAGATTGGTAAAAATAGAAGTCATCTTGTTATTATGTAATGTTAGTCCCTTAAAACCTTGCTCTTCATATTAATTGTTAGGATGCAGGTAAAAAAATAATAATAATCGGTAAAAAAACACCTTATTCACAATTATTTTAATAGAGACGATATATTTTGGTATGGGATTTTTATTTTAATCTTTTTAAATATTAACTGTAGGGAAAAGGTAGAATTTAAATTTTGGGTTGCATAAATCATGGCTTAATAAAATGAAACAGATAAATTATTTATGTCATGTTTATGTGCGATTCTATCTTCTGATAAGTTTATATTTATATTTATATAATGTGCGCATATATATATATATATATATATATATATATATATATATATATATATATATATATATTAAATTTTATTTTATTTACGTATTTGATAATATAACAAGAAAAGAAACAAATTTGATCCTTCAGAATTTCTTTTCAATTTGAATATTCATTATAATAGTTAATTCATGTAAGAGTTTAAAATATTGATCTATATTATCCCTTCCTTTTTAAATTATTTATATTTTAAAATAAAGATTTCCCATTGAAAAAGGAAATAATAATTTTTATTATAAAATTATAATATCAAACGAAATTTCTTTTAAATAATTAATATGTATGAGTACTTGCATAATATATATTAATTTAATTTATGCGTTTAATTGTTCAATAATGACAGAAACAAATTCTGATCTGTCAACTTTTTTCCACTTTGAGCATTCGGTATCACAATTAATGATAAATAAATTCTTTCATATTTCATAAATATAAATTTATTTATAAGAATGATTTACGTTATTATTTCATCTTCGGTTATTTAGCTTTTAAAGTCAAGAGTTCCCAAAATATAGATAAAGAAAGACAGAAACCTTATGTTTGCTGCACATGCATTTTTTTATATATGTACATGTGAAGAATTTTTTTTTTATTAAAGTAAAAGCATATATTATATTAAAATAAAAATATTATTTAAAACTTATTTATGAGTAGTTTACAAGTATTCCTCATTAAGAATATATATTCCATAATTTCACATAGCCCTCAATAAAAATGTCAATAAATACAAAAATACATTAACTATAACTTTTAAAGCAATTATAATAAAATGTAATAAATTTATTACGCACATTAAAAAACATTTACAACAGTATATACTTTTTAAATGCATTATTTGACTGAGTTTGCCTGAGATTTACTAAAAATACAAATTTCACAAGTCTCCTTTGTCATGAGTTTTATGCATAATTTAAGAGTATTTAGTACATTTTAATTAATGATAAAAAAGCAAAAAATCTACATTGAAGAGTATGTTATTAAAAGTCTTTCTCATCTAATATCAATATAAACAAACTTTTCTACAGAATTAGTATTGTCCATTTACAGGAGTTTAAAATGAATTTCGGATAGTTCAATATCAATTAAAAATATTTAAAATGTAATTTAAAAATTATTTTTAGAAAAATTAATAACTGTACTGCATATATTCATTTCTGATTAAATCTAAATCATATAATATCATTATCCAACATGTGAAAATTCACATAGAGTTGTTACAACTTGATTATAGTTAATGACAAAAATACTTCCATTCATGTTCAAACATAAATAAATTCCTGTATTGAAGTTTATTTTGATGTTAACGAGATATAGGCAATATTTCAAATGGGATATACTGTGAGTATATATATAAGTCAATTGATCACCATTTTAAATTATTAAAACATTTTTAATTTATTTTATATTTTATTTTAAAATTTATGTTATCATAATTTTTTTATTATTATTTGACATTAAAGAAAAAAATATATGTATCTTTTCAATATTAATTATTTTTATAATATCATACCCTTCTTTTAATTTTAATTTTTTAAATATTTCATAAATACTTTTGAAAATATGGCCACAAGTATAATTACTGGAGATAAAAATAAGAACCAAATTAATATTTATTAGATTCCAAAAATAATATGCTTTTTTAACATTAGATATGAGAACAAATATACTTAAATTCCCACTATCTAATTCTTATCACTTAAGTGTTTATTGAGGTGCTTAAGAAAGTAATTTTGGAGTCTTAATTCATCATATCAAGATCTAGTGTTATTATTATCTTTTTACCATGATGAATTGATTAAATTAATTCAATAAAATTATTTATTGCTAAAGTTATAAACGTTACTTAAATAAACAAGTTGGTCAAAAGAAGCAACACAAGATAACTTCTGTTGATGTTAAAACCAGTTCAGTATTATGAAACTGAAATAATCAACCACTTGGAGTGGGAGTTGCTCTCTGCAATGTGCAGATTTTGCTTATAATAATCACTCTATTGGAGTAAAAGAGTATAAAACATGCATAAAAATGATTTTGACTAATACAAGCCATGAATTTCTTAAATTTTCCTTTTTATTCTACAATCAGACATGCATAAGAAAATTTTACCACAATGACAACCATCTTATCTTCACACAATGTTCACTAAACCTGTTTCTCTAAAAGCTGAATTGCATCTACCAGGAAATAGTATCAATGATTCAGCAATCAAATTGTTGAACCAACGATGCTTGGAACTAGAACACTGTCATTCATTTGACAAAGAAAAACAGTAAAAACGAAAAACATTTCCAAAAAACACTAAATATTACTTTACCACATCAAACCAGTCAATTTCTTCAAAAACAAGCTGAATCATTCACGGAATCAGACCATCTCCAAACACACATCAATTTATGACAGTGTGCAGTCTTTTGAAGTAGAGCCTAGCTTTCACAGATCCATATAAAAAAGGCACATTCTAACTAGGTATGGATTTATACAAACACTAAACAACCTTGTAATATAGGATGTGAGTTCAGTTTTAGTGATATGGAGCTATTAACAGTGCCTACCTGATGACTTGAGTAAGTGAAGCTAGAATGGCTTCTGGATGCACACTGTGTATGTTTTGTGTAGGGATTCAGGTGTTATTAACAGGTAGCAGATACAGTTAATGCCGCATCCGGTGCTGATATACCTACCATCATTGTCAGAAATTCTGTTCAAATCCTTGATGGCTAATTTGAAATGTGAAATTTGGAAGAAGAGACTTCAGGATAACCAACCAAAAGCTGCTAACAATGTTATTACAAGACCCACCTCAAATAACAACCAATCCATCTCCAGACTCTTGGACACTCCACCAAGGATCAGGTTACAATATCTAGCTGTATTTCTACATAGCTATATTTCGTATATGGATTGAAACATCTCTAGTGTTCTTTATATATGAATTGTCGATAAAAAAAATACAACACTAAACTGAACTCACATAACTAGTTGGAAGTAAAAAAGAGATGGATATAATATAACATTCAAACACCAGTAATTTCATGAACCGATAAAACTTCACTTCTAAATATCAATAAAACAAAATGCTGCTGTCAGCTAGTTCCCTATCAGGACCAACCCACCAACCAAAAGATTGAATTTTCCCATGCACTCAATCCAAAGAAGTGATGATAACAACATAGGAAGAGTTAGAAAAGAACAGGAAATGTCTTGTGAGGTCGAAAATTCTTGTACTACAAACCACCTAAGAAGCCTCAGTCTCCAGGCAAATACACATATATACACATGACAACACAGACTGAAAGGAATAAGAAGCTAATTGACGATGGAGGAGACCTACCTAATAGTCACAAACTTGTTCGTGCCATGTTTTGCCCAATAAGTCCTCAAATCAATGGGATTAGAAAAGTTATAACCTTCAGCTGCAAGTTTCTCTAAAACTTTCTTAAACGCTCCTATACTCATTTTCCTTCCAGCTATCCTTGCACCACGCCTCTTGGTGCTCATGGGCAAAGGATACACTGACATGCCTGTTGTGCAACATGCAGATTGCCACCCACCAGAGCCCCATCTGTAACACTGTTGAGGAGCTCCAGTGCATGAACAAACAGGGATTGGAATGCTGGAAATATCCATGTCAATTCCATTTATTACTATTTCAGTGGTTTTCTTAGGAACCCTTGCACGTTGAACTGTGGGAGCATTCTCGTTCTTTGGCACACGAGGACCCCTCTTGGACTTCTTAGCCTTGGGAGATTTTGGCACCTTTGGACTCTGTCTCTTCTTCCTAGTGCCGCCACTTGCCTTCTCAACAACAGCTTCCTCTTCCACTGCCCTTTCTTCCTTCGGCAACTCCGGTGGTGGAATCATCTGAATTTGATGTGCGGAAGAAGTCTCGGGAATAGCAGCATAGTTATGATTTGTAGGTATCATATTCATATACTTGTCTCTCTGACTACTAATCCAAGCATCCCTCATGTACTCCATAGGGTATGTGGCTTGAGACATACCAATCTCCCTGTGGTGAAATGCCCCATTTGTGGCAGATAAAACTGCAGCATTGCGGCCTCCGATTAAAGGCTTTTCCGGCATGGAGGACATGAGCTGCAACCCCAGGTGGCTCTTGAACGATGTTGCCGGTTCATAGTAACCCCAATTCCGGATGTTAAGACCATTATCACCATCCATCACAGCACCAAATGAAGAAACTATTTGCAGGGATATAATGCAGTGAATGTACACTATCTTAAATATCCTCACAACTCCATTGCATTCTCCTAACAAACCAACACAACACATTTAACATGGCAAACACAAAGACAAGCAAGTACAACTACAAGAACAGCAGAATGCAATGACCTAAAAACTCACCTTTGCTTTAGCTCAAACAAAGTCAAACCATAAAAGGGGATATATTATACAAATCTCACAAATGCTCACATGCAAAACCTCCTGCCCCAAAGATTTCAGCTTCTGGGTTTTGATCAAGATCCATTTTAGCATGGAAAAAAAGGGTAAAAAAAAAAATCAGATCTTTGAGGTAAAAACCCAACAGATCAACAAAATCTAAGATTAAAATGGAAGTGGGAAAATGGGAGAAAAAAGAGATTTTGATGTGAACCCATGTGATGATTTGAGGAAAAAATAAGAGGGTAAGAGAATGTTTGAGCAGAGGGAGAAGGGAGCAGTACCTGGTAGGGTTCTTGGCGTCTACGAATGGAAAATGAAGAGAGCAAAGGAACAAAAATGTCTGCACGCCATCTTAAAATCTAATCTCTAACATTAAAAAAAAAATTATGAGATTCTAATATTAAAGTAATATTTAAGTATTCAGATGCAAAATGTGCAAATTGATGAGACCAATACTCAGTCAGCAAAGCATAAATAATTATTTACTTAGTTGCATTCTCTCTCATCTTCTTCTGCAAATTGCCCCATTTTAAATGTGTTTTTATTTGTTTTCCATTTTAGTACACCAGATATGGTAGACATGACCATGATGGGTCAAATTTTCATTCTATTATGGTAGTAATAAAATTTTGAAAAATATATTGTAATATGCAAGTTGTATATTGGTTATTGATTAATGAAAATTAAAAACTAGTTACCAATGAATTTTAAGCTGTAATTAGAAGGCAATAGGAATATATAGAGTATATGCTTCTTGCTCCAACAATATATCCATTTAAAAAAACACAAAATTGGAGTTGTGAAAAGAAAAAGATAAAAAAAAAAAAAACTGATCGGCATTATATATTTAGTGATTTTTTTTAATGAATTTGAATGCTCATATATTTTTAAATATAAAAATATATCTTAAATCTAAATAAATAAATTAACTGTGAGGAGAATAAGAATATCACTCTAAAGTTATATATTATAATTAATATATAAGAATCCACAATAATATTTAAAATTATAATTAGTTTAATTTATAAATATTTATTTATTTATCGTAAATATTGAACAAAAAGAAGCTAAAATAGATATTTTATATATTCAATTTATAAAGCACTATTAAGGATTTGAAATATATTGGGCATAAGATGAACAAACTTCAAGTTTAGAAATGATAAATGTTTTTAAATGTGTGGAAATTGAATTGCGAATGAACATTTGATTCTATTAATTATTATAATTTTAAATGCATTTTATTTTATGAGATTATTAGTATTTTATGTATCTGAAAAAGACTCCATCGATAGTTGAGCAACTGGCAACAGGCTGGGCTGGTTACAGCATTGGGTTGGGCCATTCCATATTTCAGATTTAATTCTTCTAAATTCACAAAATATATATGTTAAATTTTATGATAACTATCTTTAAATTATTTAGATAATATTTTTTTACAAATTAATACGAATAAATATTAATAATACATAACCATCAAAACATAAAAGTTATGTAAAAAAACATAAATAAGAACGTATTACTATATTTTTTAGTTCAAAATTCTCTAACATTTTGTTTAGAAGCTACAGGAAAAACAGTTCAAAAAAATATAAGTAAAATAGGAAGTTAGAAAAATAGATTTTTTATATTATTTAAATTAAGATAAATAAATAAAATAAATAAAAACACTAAAAAGTAATAAGCACCGGAAATCTCGCCTTATATGATAAAATTTATTTTATTTTATTTTATCAGTGACATAACAGCAACCTCAGTTTGGTTCTTTTTCCAGCATCATAATTTCCCTTTTTACTTTTTCTTTCTTCTCCTTTTACAGAAAGAAACACACCAAATTCCTTAAAAGGAAAATCCAACAAACAAGAAAAAGTCAATGCTTAACTTTTTTGTTTTAAGATAAAGTAGTTGTTCATAAGCACGTAAGGATATTTATTAAGAAAATGTAGTAACCTTTTCTTATTTAATGTTATTTAATGTTGTAATTCCATTTTTAATTTTTCTCCTTGATGATTCTGCTGGAACTTTTATTGTTTTTAAAAATGTTAAATAGTTGGATTTAATAAATCTGTATTTTTTCACAGAATAATATGAGCCTAGAATTAATATATCTGTATTTTACGAAACATTTAATAAGTCTTTTTAATAATTCTGAAATTAATTTCAAATCTCTGTTAATACTTTTATGAATGACCTTACAATACCGATTTAACAAAGCAATAAACAGTAAAAATGAATATTTATTAAACTATAAAAAAGTAAAATTTAAATTAAAAACATTTGATACTTGAGCAATGTTTCATTATTGTTCTTAAAATCATTGATAGTGAACTATATCTTTCTTTCATTGCATTTGAAGTGAGAAAGATTAATCTCTCAATAATTTATAAACATTAATAAGATTGGTTGAACATTCTCGAGAAAAAAAGTCTTTGCCTGACTATTTTGAAAGAAAATTACACGATATTAATATCCTGGGAACAATGTAAGCTAATTGTCACATGAAATTAGGTTTTTCGTATAAATTCATTTGTGATTTTGAATTAAAAGTTAAATCACTTGTAGTGTATTTTATTTTTTCTTTACATGTATGTGATAGGTTATCATGGTTAGCAGTTAATTAACACCATTCATTGAATACATAAACGTCTTCTTAGAGAAAGATATCTAAGTGGCTTTTATTGTACATTCTCAAACTTAGATTCATAATTATTTTCCCATGATTATTCTCATTTTGAATAAGTAAGACTTGGGCCTCTGGCATTGATTAGGCTTCTTATTCCTTTTTTTTTCATAACCTTTCAAGTTAAAAAGTTATAAGACAATTCTATATAAATATAATTCAATTTATAATAAGTTTTTTTTAATATCTCTCAGTTTTTTTTTTCTTTTAACTTATTGTGTGAGAATTTTACAAATTTTATATTTGAGAAAAGTTATTCTTTCATCTAGTTTATTTCTTATAAGGAGTTTTGATTTGTTTAGTAATATTTCTCTTGACTATTGTTTATAAGTTATTTGGTAGTTGATTTTGAATTTATGATCTATAAATGTTTCAAAGTTGTTAATATAGTAATTAAAGGTAATTAAATTGAATTTGGTAAGCATTGATACTACTATTAATTTTTCACTTGGGCTTGAGTTTAACATGATCAAAATTGAATGATATTAATGTTACCATGCAAATGAGGTTTTGAATGTGTTATTTGTTGCATCTTAAACTTGTAAGAATGAGTAAATTGACCAGTTTATGAACTAAAGTTGATTTTGAATGATTACGTAGAACTGTTGATTTTGTATAATTTATTCAGCAAATCTCACTTAAGAGAACAAAAGTTAATTCTATATTTGATTTATTCAATATTTTTTCTTGTAATGAGTGGATTGGATAATTTTATTTAGTCGACTAGATTTTATTCAATGAATCTCAATCAAAGAACAAATGAAGCAATTTTCTCATTCAATTTGTGCGATAATTTAATTTTGACTCTCCTTAAAAAAAAAATATCATTATATAATTGTATGAACCAAAAGAGTTGAAATTGTGTATATATAAAGTATTGGGAATAATTTTATTAGATTGTTGCATAATATTCGAAAATAGATTAGTAAGGTTACATATCCACTCATGATATATTGCTTTAGTTTGTGGTTTTAATATAAGAACCTATAATTGAAAAGAGATGCTCTTATTTGACTGATTATCTAAATTATATAAATGAAAACATTAAGTGGTGTAAAATTGTAAAATTGTTATTTTACACTAGGAACACATTTGTGGGTGTAGGATATTGGTGCAATGAACTTGCTTTTATCTATAGAGTTGAGATATACTCATAAATCATTGTGGTTAAAATGAATTAAGTGATGCTATAACATTTCACCAAAAATATAATATATTACTTTACTATGATTAACACTATCACTGGATGACTTAAGTAATTTTAAATGTTTTATGAGTAATGACAAACATAAGAAGGTTTCATCTAAATAGTGTCTGATATCATTATTAAAAATTTTAGAAGTTTCGTTGAACGTCTTCTATCTAACAATTTCAACAATTGAATCTTCATCTAATGAAGATAGAGAACAAATATACATAAAACATTCATCTCAAGATATGCTATAGGATTTCACGTGATACTCATAGTTTAAAAAATTCTACAATGAAACACTTTGTCTAAAACAAGCTAAAAAGACATTAGAAACAATTGAACATGAAAAAATAATTCTTGTATGACCGATTCATGACAAAGAAAAACAATTTGTGTTTAAGGAAAGAAACTCACATAAAAGAACACATAAAAAATTATCTAAACCAAGTGAATTATTTTATCTAAATATTAAAACCAAGATGGTTTATAGGTGTATGGGTGTGGGTGCGGGTAGGTTTAGGTGTGTGAATGTATGATTGATTTACGATTTACGTGTATATGTTTGTATATTAATCTTAATTGTAGGTTTAGGAGTATGAATGTATAATTGATTTACCATTTAGGTGTATATGTTTGTATATTAATCTTAATTGTAGAGATTTCATCTTTCTTATATTTATTATGTGTAATTATATCTAGTACATTAGGAGACACTTTTGAACTTATCTAAAATGTTTTATTTATTTATGTTCATATGTAATAATTAATGTATATATTTCTCATACAAAATTTAAGTTTTTATAATGAAATGTATAATATATGTTTATAATTTAATTATATGGATTATTATAAACTTTCCTATTTGTTCTATAACTTAAGTTTTTTTTAAATCTACCTTAGACTCATTGCGTTGAGCTTAAAAACATTTACATAATTGTCATTCTCCAATATGTTTAATGATAAGAAAAATTATCAAAGGTTGAATGATAAGAACCAAAACCTGAAATTTAAACAACCTCAAGCACCTGCACAAATAAATAATTCAAAGGATGTTTTACAAATTCCAAGTGGACCAATCACCAGGTCAAGGGCCCAAAAATTGAAAGAGGCATTGATTGGGCTAACTCAAGACATTTTGACTGTACAATCAAAGTCTAAGATTGAATTGAAGCTTAATCACGTTTCTTAATTTGATATGGGCTTATGAAGGAATTAAATAAAGGAAATTTGGGCTAAAAGCAAATCATTTGAAGAGAAAGGCCCATAGAAAATGCATCACCAAATTTAATTTAAGTGTAAATGGGTTATTTTGGGCTTAGGTTAAAATCTGAAGAGTCACCCATTATTTTGTGGACCAATTTTAAATTTTTTATTTTGATGTATTTTGTTTAATTTCCAATAGGGCATAGGGCTTAGAGTAGTCATGCTTAGTAAATTGTATTTTTTTTTTCGTTTTCCCATTTTATGTAATTAATTAGTCATCTATAAATGTGCCAAAAGCTACTGCATTAAATTTGGGGAGGCTTGTAGGCTAACGAAGAGTTAGGTTAACTTTTAGAAGTTAACAAAAGTCTATTTAAGTCAGAAAACACATGTAAACCCGCAACTATTTTGAAATACAAATTTGATTATGAAAATTTCAGAAGTGAGAATTTCTCTCTTAGAGTTCTTCATTAGACTTGCAACTTATTAAGGGCGGATCATCGTAGTGGCGTTTTTCATACTTTAGGATTTTTGCTATATTTCTTTTCTACAAAGACAAAGATTCTGAGTAGATCATCCTAAATCTGAATATTTAGAAATATTGAAGCATTCAACTACTCTTTATTGTGGGTTCTCAAAATTATTCCTAACCGGATTTCACGTCATTGAACCTTAACTTTTACTTGCAGTTATCTTTGTTCAGTGTATAAAAGTATACAACTTTAACCTTTATACATGAAAAATGATTTTATAAAAGGATAACAAGGCCATAATTCTGTTGTAAAACATGTTTAGGATTTCAACATTCAAAGAAAAAGTCAAAGTAACACTGTCTTTTTTCTATAAGTGTCTTTAACCATATTCGTTCAGTAACGATTTTCCTTTGTGTACTTAAAAAGTCAAACTTGTGCCTTATACAGATATCTAGTTTCAAACTCTGCATTAAAAACTCACAGTTCTTCAAAACCATAAAATGGAATATTTCTTTATATATTGTAAATTTCAAACGTCTTAGCATTTATGTTTAATAATATTTTATGTTGGTATAAGTAAGACTCACTGTCTAATTACCAAAATAGGAAGATAGAGCAGTATAAATAATGATTAATGATTGTAAAAAACAAAAAATATGTTTGAAAAAGTAAATAGGTTGCTTTGCATTGTGCTTAATTTTTACATCCTCACTTGGTGAGTTAACCAACATGGAAATTAAGGAAGTGATGAACAATGGTATAGGCTTTGCATCTATAAGAGGAATGGCCAATTGGTCATGATAAATCATACAAAAATAGCTTGCTTAAGCTATTCAATCCAATCCAAAGGAAAAGAAAGTATCAATTCAAAAAGGATAAACCTCTTTGTGATTCCTTGGACACACTAAGGACAAATGGTTCAAGCTCCAATGTATATCCCCTGGACACAAAAAGAATCCAACCCCTACCTTTTATAATCTTTAATAATAATAATGTCATCTTCACTTAGTGTATTTCATACCATTTATGGTACAAAATTTTATTATTTTTCATGTATGAAAGTGCTGTGGTGAATAAAGTTGTACAACTTCTTATCACCATTCACAGCATGGCTTAAACAAGACAGTGACACAAAGGGTAACTTTATGAAACTACAGCAAGACAAATGGAGCCCCTGCTCAGTTGGTGTTGCCTGATAAATATGGTGTTTTTTAATTAATTCAAAACTTTAGGACTGTTTATATGTTTACTAGTTTCACATTGTTTTTACTCCATAATAACTTCTGTTTTCTCAACTTTGTACATGGCTTTATATAGAAATCTTAACAATTTTGCTTTTGGTCTTAGATTTTCTGCTGGACTTTTAAGCCCAAAATTTAACAGGTCTAATTTTTTAAGCCCAAAATCTTAGTTCAATCCAATTTTTTACCCTCTTACACTAATCAAAAGAAAAATATTTTAGCTTTGTATGTTTGTGCCTATTTGTTATGCTAGAAAAGTTAAGGAAGAAAAACTGGGAAGATTTGAGCAAAATTAAGATAACTCACAAAAACAAATAACGTTACCTTCAACTTAAAATTTTAAAGTATTGAATTTGTGAGTTTTCTCAATTTCTTTTACTTAGTGAGATTTAATCTGACACATGTAATATGTTATTCTTTTAGCATCTTATGATATTATAAATGTTGTTTGGTATTTTTAACAATGGTCTTTTAACAAGAACACATATTCCTTTTACCATTAAAAGAACTTACAATTTCTATACCATGTATCTATGTTGTGCATGAAAATGATATTGTGAAGAAAAAATTTACCATTCACCCCTTTACTTTGCAATGAGCAAAGTTTGGACCACTTTGATTTTTGGGTCATGAAGGCATGGAATTTACTTGGAAATGTAGGCCTGATTGGAATGGAAATGTGTACGAAAGCACTTGAATGAAGTAGGTCCAGTTACAATGATGACTATGAGTATGGAAATCCTTTGCACCTTCCTTCCAAACTATGGACCCATGAATAATGTGTGTGTTTCTGCTTAATTATTCACTTGCATCATTACTCAATTTGGGCCTCATCACAAAATACAATCACATTTACATTTTTCAACCTCAAACAGATTCCCTCAACCCTAAAACTCACCACCAAAATTTCATTTAAAACTTAAAAAAAATAAAATTGAATGATCATTATATTTCAGAAGAGATTTGATTTAGGTGTTGGTTGGAAAAGAAGCCTAATGATTCCATCCGAACAGGGAGATTGAAACTTTACCTGATGAAACCAACCATTTTGTAGACTTATCTGATCACCAACCACTGAAATTTATTCCATTCCAGTGTATGTTGTTGGTTAACTGAATTTGATTGGTTTTCATTTTCTTTCTTTTTCTCTTTAAAGTGAAAATTTTGAAGGCCCACTTGATCTTACATTTACCGGCTAAACTGCTTCAGACACAACACTTTTTCTCCCTTTTTCTCACTAAAGCCACAACTCTAGGCATTCAGCTCAAGCTTTTTGGATGGAGTGGCAAAATGGCCAAGAAAGTGAGTGCACTAAATCTTCATTTCTTTTGCTATCTTCATAATTTACAAACACAACAATCACATTCATGCTTATGCATGCATTTTCTTGCTGTGTAGTGAGTCATGAAAAAAAAAGAGGAAATATTCAATGAATTTATCTTTCTTGGATTGTTCATATTGTCAAATTAAGAAAATATATATTGTTAATTTTGTTGATGGAAAGATATATATCTATAATGGGAAAACAACCCTGATTGTTATGTAGGATCTTGAATTTGGAAATTTGGTTATATAAAAAGACATGTAACTAATTAAACACTATAATCACATGTCTAGATCCAAATAGCCAAACCTATATTTTTGTTTTGTCCTTCTTCCCATCTTTCAATTTTTTTTCCCTGTATTCTTAATCATTCCAACACTTTTGCATAGAAGTCAAGCCTCATAATACATTCACAATTCTTACCTTTCAAATCTAGGGAGATTCTTCTCTTGGTCCTTTCTTCATCAAACTTTCAAACAAGTAACAAATAGTTTCCCTATAACTTTCCCCTATTCTTATCCCTACAAGATATATAAAGATTTCTTATGTTATGTGCAAGCTATAGTAAAGATAGATTACAATGCTTTTATTTTAGGCAACACTAAAACATAAAATAGACATAAAAAATTTAAGATTTAGGTTATATATATATATATATATTGATTTTAAGTTGAAATTTAACATAATATTATTGTCTCAAATCAATGAATGTAATTTATATATTTATTGAATAACTTTACTTCCAATTAATTTTAAGCTGAAATTTAATAAATATAAACATTTTTATTCCATTTTTTATTATTTTAAAGTGAAAAAATGATTTCAAAACATGAAATAGATCCTTTTTTTTTTTTGTAAAAGTTTATATATTTAATAGTTTCCACTTTCTAAAACATGCAGTAAGTTAGCATTACTTTTTAAAGCACAGGTTCAATTATTGACGTGAAGTTCGATTGATGAGAGTGATTTTTATTTTATTTTTTACATATGAAAATCTTGAATTTAATAGAGAAATTTTTAATATTTTTTAATATTCTTTAGGTAGGTAAGAAATTATTTTCTATTTATTTATATAACATAGGTGAAAAGATTAAAATGATTTAACAATAACTCTGTAACTTGTCTGATAATTTGTGATAGAAACCAACGAGACAAGTTAATTTTATCAACTAAATTTGTTCTAGGAAACGGAAATTAAGTTTGTAATTTTTCATGATATAATGAATAAATAGATGTTTCAACCTTTATAAAAAAATTATCCATAATAAATAATGGTCACAATATTAAAAATATATATATTTTTAAATTCACTGTTGATTTTTTAAGTTTGATTTTGTCAAATCAATCTCTTTTGTATAAATTATCATAATATAGATAATCTCTTCAATTCTAAATTTCTCAAGACCGATCATTTCAAGATCAAGTTTCTTCAATCCTAAATTCGATCATTTCAAACCAGTGTACCGTTACATATTAATTATCAAAACTAATAAACAAATTATTCTCACATGTTAGTGTATAATTTTTGTTATATTCAGCAGTTAAAAACTTTTGTAAAAAAATCAATGCACAAGAAATCTTATTCCCAACTTATTTATTAACTTAAGGATATAAGATATATTTTTAGTTATCCTAAAATATCTAAAGCCAAATTTTAGTCTATCTAAAAAAACCATATCTAGTTTGGTTCTTCTAACTTTAGTAGTGCACAATTTTTGAGTCCCCTAAACACTATATACCTCTGTAATTAAACTACTAGGAGGATCCACAATGGTTTATTTAAAAATTCGAAGGACTGAAAATAGAAAAAATATTTTAAAGGACTAAAAGTTATAATTTAAAAATTCTAGAAGGATCTAAACCATATTTTACCATTTATTTAGTTATTAAATATAAGCTATTTTTATTTTTTATTATCATAAATTAGAGTTGAAAATAGTTCTATATGTTTTAGTAATGGTTTTGTAAATATTCCCAACATGGTGTGTTTTAGTTGATAATAACAAGAAGTTTTATTTTCTAAAAAATTTCTCCATTTTTTATACCTACATTTTTTTTTTCAGTTTGATCCTTGTTATTTTTTCCCTGAACTTTTTTTTTTCCTTAAGTAATATGTAGATTACTTGCTTTTAGTCTTTTATCATATTTTTCAAAGGAATAGTTCAAAATAAAAACATAATATTATAGGTTTAAGATAAAACAATAAAGACTGAAAAACAACAAAATTCAAATATGTGTTTTGGGAACTGAAAATAAAATATGATCACATATTTTAGAGATAAAAACATATTTAAACTATAATAATATTGTACTTAAGTAGTCTCTGAAAAGTATATATCATAATATGTTTATAATAAAGTATTTATTAAAAGAGATCACAATCATAATACTTTAAAAAATTAATCCTTAACATTTGATAATAAATTATTTTGGTCCAGTTAAAAGAAAACTGTTATGCAATTGTTACTTAAAGGTTCAAAATAATTATTCATTTGACAATTTGTTCTCCTTCCTCCTTATTATATAATGTGTATATTACTCCTCACACACACGTTCGATCTTGACTTATATGCAAGATAAAATTGAGATATTTCGCATGTTAATAGTAATAACTACTCAAACCAATAAAACAACACTTAATTGCATTAGATGGTAGTTTAAGCCAAATTTAGGAAATTATTTGAATCAGTGTTGCACACAAACTTTTCACAAAAATTGAATAACACTTAAGACAATTTTTATAAAGCCCGACCAAAACATTTGCACGGTTCCTATAAGTGGTCACAAAAGAGTGTTACTTAATCTCAGAAAGTTAGGAAAATATTTTTATTAATGATAATCTAAGCCAAAGTGAAAAAATTGTTACCTAAAAGAAAACACAACGATCATAAACTCAGTCAAATGCATATACTTTTTGACAATTTTTTTTTAATTTATAGCTACAATATAAAAGAAAAATATGGTGTTGATGTTAACTCTATTATATATACACATTAGAACTGTGTGTGAAGGGGTTTAGCTCCAAATGTAATAGGATATCCTTTTTTTACGGGGTTATGTCAATGTGAAGCCAGGACAATTTTGGTGCACCAAAGCTGTATCTTTGGAGGGGTCTTTTTCCTTCTTTTTCTTATTTTTACCCTCTTTTCCCTTCCATTATATCTTTGGTGAGGTCCTTGTAAAATGCTCATTGTTCTTCTTCTTCACTACATCTTTATCCTCTAAGATCAATCATATGAAGACTTGTCAAAACTAAAAAAAAATCTCAAAACATGCCACTTTGGCATATAAATCAATTTCCTAAATTTGTCAAGAAGCTTGTTGTTTAGAATAGAAGAACAGTTCATTGTGACTACCAAACCAAGCAATGATTGATAAGCTGGAAAATGGAAAATGGAAAATTTAAAAAATAAATAAAATAAAAAGTAGGGTTTTATGTATGTGCTGGGTTTGTATATGTGTAGCACTGAATTCACCTTGCTTCTATAGTTTTTCTTTCCCTTTCTCCTCCTTTATGATTTGTATTGTATATTGAGTAAGGAGCTCTAGCATACCATATATGTTTTGTTATTTTGGCTATGCCATACGCATGATTGATTGCATCCCAATACCAAAGAACCTAGAGTCTACTTTTGTTTGTTTGCTTCTTCAACATGTCTATTATATGTTCAAGTGTTAGATGTGCTACTACTATGGCCATTTATAAGTAAGAACTACTTTTTTCTCTCTTTTTTTTTTTTTTTTTTTTTTTTTTTTTTTCAGTATATAAAAGCTCAGATTTCTAAGTACATGACCTAAAAAACAAACCAGGTATATTATATCATTTTGTGTTTAATCTTTTAATGAAGCATCTATCCTTTATCTTTTGATAAAAAGTACTACTTCTCTCTCCCTTCATAAAAGAGCCTTTTCAAAAAAATTTCTTGTCACTTTTTAATTACAATTATTCATATTGTCTATTTCATTAATTATTTCTCACCAAAATATAAAACTTAAAAATAATTAGGTAAATTTATTTTTTCTCTTTTCAAAATTAGAAAAAATTACTAATTAACTACATGAAAAGTGCTTCAAAAATATGAAATGATAAATCCAAAAATCTTGAAAGTAATTTTGAAAATATAACATAGACAGTTTAACAAGTTAAATATTATGGTTAATTAACCAATCAGTTAAAAGAATCTATTGTTTAATATATGTATAGTTATGTAAATATGAAGGTAATCTCTATTTTTTCTAAAATAAAATGGAAGCTTTAAACATTTAACTACTGTTGCTCTGGTCTGTAATTTCTTCTACTTTTGTCAATTACAACACAATTAAACCTGCAATTTAAATCCATATACACACACTTATGACAGCACAAAGCTTCATAAAATTACAGTATGAAGAGAGACTCGTCCACTAAGTACTTGTTTGGAACAGTTTTAAACCTACTGAGACAATGGATTTTGGAAAAGAAAAACACTTGTGGAGTTCTAGAACTCAAATAACATGCTATTTTACCCTACTTTATTTTCATTTCCTAATTTATCCGTACAAGAATGGAGAGAATCAGTGGGTTGAGATAACAAAAAGGGTTTGAAAATCGAACTCAACCCACCCACTATAGGAGACTTAATGTGAAGTGAGCCAGGCAACTTACACTAGGTCCCCTCAGCCAGTGAGACACTGCAACCTTCCACTTTCATAATAATTGTACAGCAATTTTGTGCACCAGCAGGTAATAGTGGAGACTGATATGTGTGCTGAGGCTAGCAAGCAATTACATAAACGCAGGAGAAGAAGAAGCATGTGGTCCAAAGGGAAAAGGAAAAAGCTACATTACCAGAAGAAAATAAACAAATTAATACACCACCCTTTAAGCTATAGCTTCTCACGACTTTGGCTTTTCAACATCTTTTTGTACCGATTCTAGTAATAAAATATATCATAGTCCGAATCTATTAACCCGGTTTATGGTTCACAGATAACCATACTTATTAATCTTTAATTAATTCTCAAGTTTGCATAAAATAATTTCCTTTAAAGAAAAGTCAACTTGCTGAGGACTCAATGACTAGATTTGAGTGCATTAAGATGGCGATAATGTGATCTAGTTATCATGTGTTAAAAAAAGAAATGAATGAATGTTACTAGTTTGAAAAGTTTGATGACAGTTGTGGGGATATGGTGAGTTAGAAAGAACTGGAGTGTGTGTGAATGTGACAAGGTGTTGTCCTTTAAAATTTTTTGGTTTTGGAATTTTTTTGGGTTTGTTATATTTTGACAGTAGAGGCAATTGCTTTGAAAGTGGGAGGGTTTGAATGGTCTCTGCATATATGGAAAGATGCTGGTGGTTCTGGTTCTGCCTTAATTCTGCTGTGCTGCGCCCACTTGGCTCTGATTCTTATGCAAGAGACGTGAAGGTGATCATCATGAATAGAGTTTGTTTGTGTCTGTGTGCCTTTGAGAGGGACGACTGAGTCCCTGCACTGTCATTAACCCCTTACAAGAGTGGCACTGAAAAACATGCGAGCTGCTTTTCATTCACATTTATAAGTCGCCAGAATAGTTGCACAGCCCAAAAGGAAGGACACACTCTCTCTCTCAGTCTCTTTCTCTCTCTCTATATGGATATATATGTGTATGCATGTAATGTATGAGTAAGAGTGAGCATTCAGCAATGACTATGACACTGCCCTTGTATTCATTTTCTCTCTGAAGCATTTGGTCTCCCTTTTTATTTTTGTCAGTACACTTCTTTAATGCTCATCAAACACTCTTCTCCGTTTTCTGCCCTACGCAACAAAGATCTACACATAGTCCAAACACAAAATCCAAAACAACCAAAACTTTAGGGTAGCAAATTTTCAGTGTTCGCCCTGACCCCTCTCATTCATTGCAATGCTATAAGCAAAGCAAGAAAACCTACACTTGTAATGCTTACTACGTATATATATTTAAACTCAAACAACCTATATACATGTGTATATATTTCTAAGTACAATGTGTGTGTATATATACCATTACATATTGTACATCATATGTACAATACTATATACATACGCACGCTCACGCCATAATCATTACGCCACGGACGATATTAAATAGTAATTAATAGCTAGAGATAAAGAAAACAAAGAATGGAAACTTAATCATGGAATTAAAGCAGTGAGAAACCCTTTTATCATAGTCTGCATTTATACCAAATTTAATTAACAAATAACATGGCACAATAAACTGCAAGTTACACGAAGAATTACACTCTTTAATTTCTCCATCACGTGCGCTATTATACTCCCACTTACATAATCAACATCACTCACCTTCACTTGACTTGGTATACCAATTCACAAAGATATTAGCGTTGCATTGGAAAACAAAAAGGGTATTAAGTATTAACCCATAAAGGAGGACATAGAAAAATAAAATACAGAATAAACTTTAGAGAGAAAGATGACGTTGATGAAGATGATTATATCTCTCTAAGTAGAGTTAGTTGTCTTTGCCATGATCTTTTCCATTATCGTTTTCAACTTCTCCTCCCTCTGTGGTTATAGCAGAAGACACGTAGCTCAACACCAAGGAATTCTCGTCGGGGGTTGCATTTCGAGCTTGGAATTGTTGTTTGCAAGCATGGCAAGTGATTTGGAGCATGGTGGAGTTGATTTGCTTCATTGCATGTTCTTTCAAGGCGTAGGCCTTGTCGAGTTCGGCTTGTGCTTGTTGTCTTATCCTCTTGGCGTTTGTGAACTCTTGTTCCGCAAGTTCAATCTGCCTCTTGGCTTGTTTCCTTGCTTCCTCAGCATATGCTTTCTCAGCCATGGCTATCCTCAGGTGTTCCCTTGCTTGCTCTTGGACCCTCAATAAGGCCATGTTAGACTGCTTCCCATTGTTGCTGTTGCTGCTCTTTTCTGATGAGTTCCTGTTTGATTCATTTTTCTCACTCACATCGGATGACCCAATTGAGAGTTGCAAATGGGTTGAATGGTTCTCATGATGATCCCCCTTAGGTGATAACGATGTTGATATTGCAGCATCAATGGGGTTTGCAACATTTGAACTGTTGTTGTTGGTGGTGGTGGTGGGAGTTGAGAGTTGGAGATCCAAGTTGGGGTGGAGTTTGTTGCTCTTGGATGAGGTTTCAGCAGTGGTGATAGCAGCAGTAGGGTTGTTCATGAAAATTGTGGGTGGTTCTGTTGGCTTTGGCATTATCATTCTTGTTGGCCAAGGAGCTGTGCTGAAATTAGTTTCACTTGAAGGACTTGGACTTGAGGCTGTTCTAGAAAGGCACGCAGAGGGTTGAAGAGGCTGAGATTCTGGCCTGAGCCTCCCCATGTTGCAGGCATCTTGGTGCTCAATGAAACTCTCCACCCTATGAGATGAGAAAGAATATATACACACAAACAGTTGTTAGCGTTACTGTTAGCATTGAACCACTCAAAAGGGTTTTCCATAATGATTCTTGCTTGTGGGTGTTAAGATGAGCATTATATAGAGCTATAGAAAAAACATGTAAAGGAAGAAAGAAAAGGAGACAAAGGAAAAAGTGGCCATAAAAGGTGGTTGAAAAAGGTCTTTAAAAAATGGTGGGGAAAGAGGTTCCAGTTTCCACTAAATAAAGGACAAAAGAAAGTCAAGAACTCATGCTATAAATTTCTTAGATTTATGATGCAGTGTGGTGATTGAAGAAAATGCAACATGGTAATCGTATGAATGATCACACAAAACACAAAAGATGCTTAAAGGTGTTGGAATGCAATTGTAGAAGCCAACACACAACAGTTATTATGTATGCGACCAACGGAAAACGGAGCATTGGAAACCGTGTTACCCCAACTGTCAATGAACAGTACTAGCTCGTGAAAAAAAAAATTGGATTGAGGTTCCATCAGTCAAATATTTTATTTTCTTTTTCCTTTAATTAAATGCCTTTAGTTTTTCTACCTCCATTGTTCACTTTACATTCCATTCCAAAAAATATATTTCCCTTCTTTCAAGTCAAATCCCGAGTAAAACAAGAACCCTCGCAAGTTCTGCTAAATCGATACACAAGCACGAGATTCAAAAATGGTGAAAGTAGAAAACAAAAAGAAACCTTGTATGACACATGAAATAGCTAGAGAGAAAGAGAGAGACAGAGAGGAGAAAAAGCAATCCAAATTAATCCCACCACCCCAAATTCTAACACTCATAGATAGATAGATAGATCAATCTTTTCTTTGACATACTCATTATCAAATTGTGAAAACCATTTTGTGAATGATGCAAGAAAAGCAAAGGAAATTAAAGAAATGTTGATATAATGAATGAATAAGAAAAGTTAATGATAAGCAAAACGAACCTTGAGAAAACGCGGCCACAATCACAGGAGTGGCCCCGGGTACCACAGGTTTTGAGATGTGCTTTGTAATCAGACTGCACTGCATAGCCTTTGGAGCATCTTTCACAGACCCATTGCTTGTGATTGCTGTGCTTCCTCCTGAAATGCTTCTTTATCCCAACAAGATCACCCAAAGCATGGCAAGGGTCATGGTGCAAGCAAGTTGGTTCAGGGCACACAAACACTCTCTTCCTCACCACTGGTGTCTCCCTCTTCAATAGCTTCCATGGCACCTTGTGCCTCCTCCTATGCATCTGAAGGTTCTGGTCCCTCTGGAACCCCTGGTTGCAGATCTCACACACATAACGATCCGATTCCAACAAAGTCTTTGGCGAGAGGGACACCACCTCTGCATCTGGATCTGCATATACGCAACAAACCATAATCAATTACCATCAGGCATAACATATATCAGATATACACACATATATCTGATAAGGTAACTGTTAGTACACACACAATCAAGTATGTTATTGAAAAACACCAAGGTGGTTTGATTTGGTGTTATATATATGTTATATAGCTTTGGAATGGAAGGTTTTGGTTTTCATGGAATTGATAAAAGTGAATAAAGTGAAGAGTGAGGGAGTAGATTTGGTAGCAAAAATGGATGATAATTGTGCACCTGGTGTTCCTGCGGGCCTTCTCTTCCTTTTATTGGTGGCAGTGGCATTTTCAGTGCAGGGAAAAGGCTCAGAAGTGGGAACTGACGATGGAGATAAGTTATTCGCTAACATGGTACACTCTATGAGAAGTGGTTTGATGATGTGGTTATAATATGTTGTATATGTGATGATAAGGCCTAAGAAGAGAAGCAAGGAGTGGCTATGCTTGTGTCTGAGGCTATGTTGGTGATAGAATTAAGTAAGGTAGAAGAAGAGAAAGGAGAGATCATTGAGAGAGAGAGAGAGAGAGAGAGAGAGATGAAACAGGTACACAAGGCCTAGGAGGAGGAGGACATAGATAGATAGAGAGGAAGAGAGAAGA